>RCUR01000026.1_pt1 | contig 47877 bp, 42 predicted proteins | sample 2166151 | NCBI WGS metagenome assembly RCUR01 (sample SAMN09932785, study PRJNA488358) | compost metagenome | isolation source: compost soil in an enriched community | place: Germany: Experimental Botanical Garden
CGGACTCAGGGGCCGAAAGTAGTTCGTCTCGTGTCATGCCATGCATCCTCTTCACACCCCTTCGAGGGGGCGTGGATTCTACTACTTCTTGCTTGTCTGAGCGTCAATTCACCGCGGGAACGACTCATGACACGGCCGCCCAGCGCTGCAACTAGGTCAGCTTCTCCGAGGTTCGCGCCTGGCAACGCTGGGCTGCCAACAAAGCCACTCGTGCCCCAGAGGTATGCAAAATCAGAGTCGCTGGTCACCAGGAAGAAAGTATCCGCTCGGTGATCGAATAATGCCTCCAAGGCATCGAGCGCCAATGCAATATCGGAAGTGTTCTTTCCAGCTGCATGATGGCTTCGGGGAAGCCGTTCAGGCCATCCATGCAGGCCACGAAGATGTCCTGTCTGGAGCGACAATGTCATTCATGAACCGGTTGCCAAAAAACTCGTACACCCTCTGCCCGTCAAGCCCAACGCGTACACCAGGGGCTTTCCATATCCAGAACGTCAATCCCTATCGCAGTAGATTAAGAAGCTAGATAATCTGCTTTCATGGTATGGACACCCACTACCTCCCGAACTATCTGGGCTGACGCCGCATGATGGCGCATTACCAGCAGAACATTCGGCCGGATCACTGCATCCAGGAGTCAATCGGACACACCACACAACGCGTGATACTGGCCAGTGAGCCCCATCTATATCCGGTCGACCTAAGCCCCAGCCTCCCGACGCCCCCAGTAGGAAGACGTGGCCATGAATTTTTCCATACTGCCGGCGGCAGCGTTAAACCTTTCGGACTCAACTGAGTCCTGTCAGCTTTTCCGTCCGATGAGTTGCAGGAACTCCTGGCGAGTGTTGCTCGACTCGCGGAAGGCGCCAAGCATCACCGAGGTGCTCATCACCGAGTTCTGTTTCTCCACCCCGCGCATCATCATGCACATGTGCTTGGCTTCGATCACCACGGCCACGCCCGCGGCGCTGGTCACCTGCTGCACCGCTTCGGCGATCTGCCGGGTGAGGTTCTCTTGGATCTGCAGGCGCCGCGCGTACATGTCGACGATACGCGCAACCTTCGACAATCCCAGCACCTTGCCGGTCGGGATATAGGCCACATGCGCCTTGCCGATAAAGGGCAGCAGGTGGTGTTCGCACAGCGAGTACAGCTCGACGTCCTTGACCATCACCATCTCGTCATTGTCGGAGGCGAACAGGGCGCCGTTGACCACTTCCTCCAGGTTGGTCTGGTAGCCGTGACACAGGTACTGCATGGCCTTGGCCGCCCGCTTGGGCGTATCCAGCAGACCTTCGCGCTCGGGATCCTCGCCGACACTAATAAGAACTTTACGAAAAATACTGTCCAGTTTTTGGCTCATTGAAAACTCCTCACGGTCAACTTACCTCCGTCGTTGGCTGATGTAGGGCTAAGAACCAGTCAAAACCTACACACTTTGCTCTCTCGTATCCTGCGCTCCAGGTTTTCCACCTTGCCCCCACACCAAGAGTGCCGATCAGGGCTAGTGTGTAAACCCAGTACGTTGTTCAGTGGAAGTGAAACGCGACTGATGGGCGGGCTGTATGGGCTAGCTCTCCACTGTCATCGTTACATGGGAACAGTTGGATGAAGTTCTCAAGATTTAATGATCTGTGTGTCCCTGCTACCCGGCAAACGTCCAGACTACTCATGAAAACTTCAGGCGCTATCTCGGCACTGCTCTCACCGAATGCCCTGTCTAGGAGCTGATGGGAAATTGCCCCCCAACCTATCGATACCATGAGCAAAGGCCACACAAAATTCGTGCAAATATCCCGCGTTATCCACGCGCACCGTTACCCATGATGCGCGCCTCGCTATCCAGGGTGCGTATGGCTTTCGCCAGGTAGAGTCCTACCGCGCTTGGAGCCCAATCCCCGGTCGGGTCGAGCAAATGCCGGAGCACAAATCGATAGTTCCTGAGTGGGGCTTTCAGAGTCTGCACAAGAACGTGATCCTGCTCGCTCAACTCGGCAAATCGCTGTGCGATGCCAGCATCCAAGGCGGTAGTCGCGCTCTCGTTGAGAATCCAGATATCGCCGCCGAAATTCGGGAAGGACGCCATCTGGTAGGACAGCAGCATCCGCCCGATATCGTGACTGAGCCCATGCAATCCGCTCTGTGTCTGCGCCATCTCAGGCGTCGCGTTGTAGCGTTCGGTGAGCGATTTATCCAGACGGAAATGCGCCTCGATGACGCCCGGCACCCAACGTGTATAGGCGGGCCATACCGAGCGCACGCCGGTGGCGCTCTGCGGCAAGTTCTTCAGGTCAGCAACCGCATTGTCGAGTTGGCGGATCTGCTCGGTGATCGCAACCTCGCCAGCCTGTACGGATAACTCGCGCAGTTGATTCAGGTTGCGAGTAAAGGCTTCAGCATTCTCCGCCTCATAGGGAATGCCGTTGAGGTTGTAGTAGAGCAGCACGTTGACCGTCGCCATCGTCGCCAGCGTGCGCATTTCCTGAAGCTCTTGGCGGTTCAGCGCGGCCAACGCTTCTCCTCTGGTACAGGCCAGTAGCATCAGTATCAACAGGTAGTTCAGCAGACGGCTTTTTTTACAGTTATCACGTTCCAAAACGCTCTCCTTGTTCAGGCTATGTCCACGCAGCCCATGACCGATAACTCAATCCTTACCCACGCTTGCAGCTAAGGTGCGCAACTGTGTTGGGCATCAACTGAAGTCTCCATCGGTCAATAGCGACCGATCGCGCCACTGTTCGATCTCCCGCCCCATGGCTGCTAGCTTGCCGGTCACTACCTGTAACGCATCGGAACCAGCGAGATAGCGCAGCGGTGGCGCTTCTTCGGCGGCCAAACGCACCAGAATCGCCCCGAGCTTGGCCGGATCGCCGGACTGTTTGTGGTTGTTGGCTGCAGAGGATGCTTTGATCTTCTTGCTGAATTCGATGTAATCCTGCAGGCCTTTTCCACCCAGCGCCGCGGAGCTGTTGTCGAGGAAATCGGTGCGGAAGGCGCCAGGTTCGACAATGGTCAGGTGGATGCCGAACTGCGCCACTTCCTGGGCCAGCGCCTCGGAGAAGCCCTCAATCGCGAACTTGGCCGAACAGTACAGCGCGGCGCCGCCCATGCCGGCCACACCGGCGATCGAGGAAATGTTGAAGATATGCCCGGAGCGTTGTCCGCGCATCACGGGCAATACCGCGCGGCAGACGTGGAACACGCCAAAAACGTTAGTGGCGAACTGCCTCTCGACAGCCTTCACGTCGTTTTCCTCAAAGGGTCCCAACTGGCCATAACCAGCATTATTGACGGCGACATCGATGCGCCCAAAACGACGCAGAGCAGCCTCCACCGCCAAGGCCGCCTGCCCCTCCTGGGCAACATCCAATTGCACCGACAGCACCCGCTCGCCATAGCAGCCAAACAGGGTTTCGAGCCGGGCCAGATCGCGGCCCGTGGCGACCACATTGTCGCCGGCAGCCAGCGCAGCCTTGGCGATTTCCGCACCGATGCCGCGCGACGCGCCAGTGATGAACCATGTCTTGATCATTATTGTTCTCCGGGTTCAGGCCAGTGGCCGGAAAAGTCAGGCGTATCTGTCCGCCGAGCTGACCAGCCCCGCTCGCCCGACTCAGCTCATAGATTATATGAACATATTTACATTTTTTGTTCATATAATCTATAGTCCAGCCAGCCTCCCGGAGCGACTCCAGGCCGCACACCGGCTAGGCGTGTCTGTCGCTGCGTTGCAGATCACCGAGATAAAGGAGTACACAGATGCTGATCGATATACACGCTCACCTTGTGACCAAGGGCATGCTCAATCGCCACGCGTTCTGGGGCCCCTTCATGAAAACCACGGGTTTTACCGTCGGCCATTTCTCCCTAGGCACCAAGCAACCGTCCAAGGCCGCCAACGATGAAGAGGCCGAAGCCAACCTGCTGGCGCGCATGACCCACGAGAGTCGGCGCAAGCTGATGGCCGAACGCGGGGTGGACAAGCTGGTGTTGTCGGCCCCCTCGCATGCCTTCATGTACTGGGCCGACGAGTTCGGCAGCGAATACGCGCGGATCTGCAACGATGAAATGTCCGCCTATTGCCGTCAGGACCCGGCGCACTTCGACTTCTGGTGCCATGCCAACCTGGCCGAGCCGGCTGCCGCGGTGGAGGAAATCGAGCGCGCCGTCACCCAGTTGGGCGCGAAGGGCGTCTGCGTCGGCGGGACTAATTTCAACGGCATCGAAACGCACGACGAACGCCTGTTTCCGGTTTGGGAAAAGATCGCCCAGCTGGATGTGCCGATCATGGTGCATGGCTTCAATCAGTCGATGTACTGGGGCGACAAGCATACCGACGACAAGTTCGAGACGACCTCCATCGTCGGCGACTGTGTCGATGAAACCCTGTTCTTCTGGTACCTGATCTGTGGCGGTGCGCTGGACGCCTTCCCCAACCTCAAGGCCTACATCACCCATGCCGGCGGTATGGCGGTGTTCCAACTGGGCCGCCTGAGCGAGCTGAACCGTGCCATGGCTCCGGATGCCCGTAATCAGAAGCCGCTCATGGACTACATGGCGAACTTCTACTTCGACCTCGATGTACATGCGCCGGGCCTGCGCCGAGGCGTCGCGGAGGTGGTCGGGGTGGACAGGCTGGTCTACGGCACCAATTTTGGTGGCGCCTACGACCATGGCGATCTCACCGCAGGCCTGGGTCTCGACGACAGCGAACGCGAAAAGATCCGCAGCGGCAATGCCATCCAGTTGCTCAAACTGGACATGCCCGGCTCTCTCTGAGCCCCAACCACAGCTCGGTGTGAGCTGCGCCACACCTCAGTTGTCAGGGCGATGGGTCGGCGGATAGGCGCTGGGTCAGTCGCCCTGCGCCAGTGGCTCGACAACTGGCTTGAGCCGCCCCTGCGCCAGCACAATACCGAGCAGGATCAGCCCGCCACCGATGGCGTGGTAACCATGCAAGGCCTCGTCGAGCATGAGCACCGCGAGTACGGCGGTGAGCAGCGGTACCAGGTTCATGAACACGGCGATCCTCTCCGCGCCCAGGATAGCAAGTGCGTAATTCCACAGGCCCGGCGCCAGCCCCGATGCGAAGAGCCCGGCATAGACCACCAAGGGGATGTTCTGCGCGGTCAGTTGCACCGAGGCGGCGAGCAGGAAGGCCGGAATCAGCACCAGCAGGCCGCAGAAGATCTGCACATAGAGTGACACCCAGGTAGAAACCGGCAACTGCCAGCGCTTCAGCAACAGGCAATACAACGCATAGGAGACCGAGGCCAGCAGCATCATCAGCTCGCCCTGGCCCATCCCCTCCGCCCACAGCCGGCAGGGTTGCCCCGCGCTGATAAGCAGCGCCAAGCCAACGAATGAAAGTAGCCCGCCCAAACAGACACCTGGCGTGGGCCGGGTGCGCAGCAGCGGGATGGCGAGGAGAAGGGTCAACAGCGGCATGGTGCCCAGAATCAATCCCATCGACATGGCCGAAACCGTATGTGCGGCAAAATAGGCCAGCGATTGGTACAACGCCATGCCGAGCACGCCGAGGCTGAACAGCTGCCAGAAATGCCGTGCGATCAACTGCCGCTGCCGCCAAACCCCGGGCAGCAGCCAGGGGCTGAGCAGCACAAAGGCCAGCAACCAGCGGTAGAAGGAAATGGCCGCCGGATCGATAGCGCCGACCGCCAGGCGATTGACCACGGTGCTGCCGGCCCAGATCAGCGCGGCCAGCACGGGCAGGATATAGAGCATGGGACGACTGAATCCTCGACCGGCGTTGATCCCGCAGCCTGAGCGTTACGCCGAGACCCGGACGGCCGAGCCGTGGCGGCATGCGTTCGCTGCGCCTACTTGGCGACTCGGGTGGACGAAAGGCGCGGCGCTCACGACTCAGCCGTACTCAGCGCGGCTTCTGGTAATACCCCACCGCAACCGCGTAGTCGCCGACCTTACGGATCAAGGTGCTCTTGCTCTCGCTGCGCCCAGTCACCGGGTTGCGCCACAGGTACGTGAGTTCGCCCTCGCCCTTGCCGTTGACGATCTCGAGCATCTGCTCGCCGATAGGCACACGATCGTCGGACTGCACGGCACGGAAGTCGGTGCCAACCATCCTCAGGTTGTAGCCGTGCGCGACGTAGCGCTCCGTTCGCAGGTCGGCGACGAACACATAGAGATCGTCGCGAATAAAGTTCGCATCCAGGTTGTTGATGCGCTTGAAGGTTTCCTTGGGGTTCTCGGCCACGGCGGCCGTGGCCCGCTCCAACAGGATTACCGCTTCCTCCGGGCTGGCACGCGGCATGTAGTAACCAACCGCAAAGATGCGCTCGCCGACACGCCGAAAGAACACGTGTTTGCGTTCGACTTTACCGTCGTTCCAGTTCATCCAGCGGTATTCGGCGCGGTGCACCGCGCCACTGTCAGGCAGGCTCAAGGCCTCCTGGAAAGCCGCGTTGAGCCCTTCGTTCAGCGCGCGACTGATATTGCGCCCGACCAGGTTCACCGAAGGCCCACCGCTGGCCAGCATCACCCCGGCAGTATCCAGGACATAGACATACAACTCGCCGTCGATGAACTCGCCCTGGCGACTGAACGCTGCCAACGCAACGTCGCCGCTCGCTTGGTAATGCGCCACGGCCTTGTCCAACAGGGCTTCCGCCCGCTCAGCCTCGGGTGCGTAACGTTGTTCGAGCGTCTCCTGTGCGGCTACGCCCGACAACGAGAACAACCCCAGGAACAGGAGCAAGGTAGAGCGAAGCAACATCATGGCAATTTCCTCAACGACTGATCCTGCGAGGACTGTTCAACGGCATTTCACAGCGTGCGACCGATGATTTCCTTCATGATTTCCGAGGTGCCGCCATAGATACGCGCAACCCGTGCATCGACCCAGGCGCGGCTGATCTTGTATTCGCTCATGAAACCGTAGCCACCATGCAGCTGGAGGAACTCGTCGAGCAGCTTGCCCTGCATTTCCGAACCGAGCAGTTTGGCCATCGCCGCGACGTCCGGGGCCAGCTCGCCGCGCATCACCTTGGCCAGGCAGTCGTCGACGAATACCCGCAACATGGTCGCCTGCGCCTTGGCCTCGGCGAGCTTGAATCGGGTGTTCTGGAAATCCAGCACCGGCTTGCCGAAAACCTTGCGCTCACGGGTGTAGTCGATGGTTTCTTCGAGCAGCGTGTGGATCGACTGCGCCGCACGGATGGCGATGATCAAGCGCTCCCAAGCCAACTGGTGGGTGAGGTACTTGAAGCCCTGGCCTTCTTCGCCCAGGCGGTTACCGACCGGCACCCGCACTTCGTCGAAGAACAGCTCGGCGGTGTCCTGGCCCTTCAAGCCGATTTTTTCCAGCAGGCGCCCCTTGGAAAAGCCCTTGCGATCCTCTTCGATACAGATCAGCGTCAGTTCCTTGGCCGCCGGATCGAGCTTGGTCGCGGTGACCATCAGCCCGGCGTTGCCACCGTTGGTGATGAAGGTCTTCTGTCCGGAGACGATGTAATCGTCGCCATCGCGGCGGGCCAAGGTACGCATGGAACGCAAATCGCTGCCGATGCCCGGCTCGCTCATGGCGATCACCCCAATCAGCTCGCCACTGACCATGCGCGGCAGCCACTTGAGCTTTTGTTCTTCACTGCCATAGGCCACGATGTAGGGCGCGACGATCTCCGAATGGGTGGTGAAGCCCACTGCGGTGGCGTTAGCCCTGGCCAGCTCTTCGATCATCACCGCCGAGTGACCGAAATCGCCGCCTGAGCCGCCGTACTCCTCTGGCACGGTCGAACACAGGAGCCCCAGTTCGCCGGCCTTGAGCCAAACGTCCTTGGGCACGATGCCATTCTTTTCCCACTCATGCAGGTACGGAACGATTTCGCGATCAACGAAACGCCGCGCCATTTCGCGGAACATATTGTGGTCTTCTCGGAAAACGCCACGCATAGCTATCACTCCAAATTCGGTTGGTTGTCTCAACGGTCCTGGTAGTCAGGCTTGCGCTTGTCCATGAAGGCGACGACGGCCTCATGGTGGTCTTCCGTGTGATGGGCCAGCGACTGATAGGCAGCCGACAGCTCCAACAAAGAATCCAGACGCATGTGCTGACCTTCACGCAATAGGCGCTTGCACAGACGCAGGGCATGGCCAGGGTTACTGGCGATGCGCTGGGCTAGCGCATGCGCCTCGGCCTGCAGAGTCTCAGGAGTACAAATCTGCTCCACCAGCCCCCAGTCCAGGGCCTTGGCGGCGTCGATGGTGTCGCCGGTGAACGCCATCAGGCTGGCCTTGGGGATGCCGATGATGCGCGGCAACAGCCAAGCGCCACCGTCGCCGGGTACTATCCCCAGGCGCACAAAACTTTCCGCGAACAACGCCGTGCTGGAAGCCAGGCGAATGTCGCACATACAGGCCAGGTCCAGGCCGGCGCCGATGGCCGGACCGTTGACCGCGGCAATGACCGGGATATCCAGCTCGTAGAGCGCCAGCGGAATGCGCTGGATGCCATCGCGGTAGGTATTGCGCAATTCATACGGCGAACCGGAGAAGATGCCGCCGCGCTCGCGCATGTCCTTGACGTTGCCACCGGCACAAAAGGCGCTACCGTTGCCGGTAAGAACCATCACTCTCGCCGAACGATCGCGGCGCAGTTCGGCACAGAGTTCAACGAACTCCTGGATCTGTTCCGGTGAAGTCAGCGCGTTGCGGGTTTCCGGGTGATTCATGCGCACGGTGACGATGCCACCCTCGCGCTCGATCTGCAGGAAGGGGCTCATGCCGATTTCCTCTCAAGAGTACATAGCTGTTGATTGGCATGGTCGGTCAACAGCGCCCAGTAGCCTTCGCCACCAGCGCCGCAGACCATCTGGCCGATGCGCTGACTCCACAGGCTCGCCGAACCGAATTCGCTGCGCCAAGCCCACAGCCGTCGCGACAACAGATGCAGCGAGTACTCCTGGGTGAAGCCGATGGCGCCGTGCACCGAATGCGCGATGCCAGCGCCAACGCTGGCGGCTTCAGCGGTACTGACCTTGGCCGCGGCGATGGTAAAGGTGGCGAAAAGCGTATCCGACTCGGCGAAGGCGGCTTCAGCGGCAATACCCGCCGCCGCGGCCTGTTCGGCGAACACCGCCAGCTGCTGCTGAATCGCCTGGAAGGCCCCGATGGGGCGGCCGAACTGGGTGCGCTCGCTGGCATAAGCCGAGGTCATATCCAACAGGGCATGCAACGCGCCGGCGATCTGCGCCGAACGCAGCAGGGCGCCGCCCAACTGCAACACCTCGACCGACAGCGATGCGGGCAATGGCGCACAGGCCAGCACCCGCGCCCCAGTGAAGTGCAGGCTGTCGCGTGGTTCGCCGGCCACATTCAGGCTCAATGTCTGGCTGGCAGCACTCTCGGTGGACAGCAGCACCACGCTCGGCGTCGCGCTGTTGCGATCGGCGATGGCCACCAGGCTTTGTGCATGCCGGCCCCAGGGCACGTCACGCAGCACCCCGACCACTGCCCCATCGCGCAGGCTCAGATCCGCCTCCGCGGCGAAGCTGAGAATGCCGGTCTGAGGCTCGAGGCCGGCCTTGCCGAGCAGCCAGTTGCCCAATAGCGCCTCACCCAGCGGGATCGGCGCGGCAAAGCGACCCGCCGCGCGGGCCAACACATAGAGGTCGGCCCAGCCGGCCTCGGCACCGCCCAGGGATTCCGGCACGGCCGCCAGGGTGAAACCGGAAGCTTCAACCGCCGCCCAAAGTTCGGCCGGCCACTCGCCGCCTTCGCAGCCAAGCACGTATTCCGGCGTCGCCAGGTCGGCGAGCAGACGCTCGATAGTCGATTCGAATAACTCTCGCATAATTATCGCAACCCCATGCCGCGCGCGATGATGCCGCGCAGGATTTCGCGGGTGCCTCCACGCAGTGAGAAAGACGGTGCCATCTGGGTCAGGTAGGCGAGAACCTGGGCATGCTCGCTGCCGCCCTCCTGACGAGGCTCGGCCTCCAGCAGCAGCTGCGCGACCTCGGGAATCTCCTGTTCGAACAGGTTGCCGAGGTCCTTCACGCAGGAGGCAGCCCAGGCCGGGTGTTCGCCCGCCGCCAACTGTGCGGTGACCGACAGCGACATGTTGCGCAGGGTCAGCAGTTTGGCGCTGAGACGGCCGATTTCACGGCTCTGCAAGGCGTCGGGCTGACGACCCACGGCACTGATCAGCGTCTTCAGCAGCTCGATGCAACTGAGGAAGCGCTCCGGACCGCTGCGCTCGAAGGCCAGCTCGGCCGTTACCTGATCCCAGCCTTTGCCTTCGGTGCCGATCAGGGCGTCGGCATCGAGTTGGACGTTGTCGAAGAACACCTCATTGAAATGCTCGCCGCCAGCCAGATCGCGAATCGGCCGAATGGTGATTCCCGGCAGGCGCAGGTCGACGATGAACTGCGACATGCCCTCATGGCGTGCGGCCTGCTTTTCGCCGGTGCGCACCAGGGCAATCATGAAATGCGCATGCTGGGCATTGGTGGTCCATACCTTCTGTCCGTTGAGCAACCAGCCAGCATCGTTACGGGTGGCCGAGGTCTTGATCGAGGCCAGATCGGAACCGGAATTCGGTTCGCTCATGCCGATACAGAAGTAACTCTCGCCCCGGCAAATCGGCGGCAAATAACGCTCCCGCTGAGCTTCGCTGCCAAAACGATTGATCAACGGCCCGCTCTGCCGGTCGGCAATCCAGTGCGCCGACACAGGCGCGCCAGCGGCCAGCAGCTCCTCGATGATCACGTAGCGGGCAAACGGCCCTGCGGCCGCGCCGCCGTACTGCTCGGGCAGCGCCATGCCGACCCAACCTTGGGCACCGAGCTTGCGGCTGAAGGCCGCATCGAAGCCCATCCAGGACTGAGCCCTGGCGGTTGTCGGGTAATCGCCGAGATTGTTCTGAAGGAACTCCCGCACCTCGTCGCGAAGTGACTCCGCCTCGGCGGGAATTCTGCTGTAGGTGAACTGGGTGATAGACATGTGCGCTCTCTAAACTGGGCACGAGGCCTGGCCGCCAAGCGGCGACCAGGCAAGCCGATGCTGTCAGCCCTCCCGCCGTGGAGCAGCGGGAGGGGCTCCGCCAGTGGCCTGTTTGGTTAATTCAATTAACCCATTAACCGCACAGGCACTAGACCTTAAAGCGCAGTACCGGCGTCGGCCTTCTCGAACATCGCATTGATGTCGCCCGAAGTGACCGGCTTGCCGTCGTTGCGTCCATGGTCGGCACCGCCGAGACCCAGTGCCGGCTCGATGCTGACATGCGTCGCCTTGGCCCGCAGCGCAGCAACGGTGCAGTTCTCGCGACCGTGGATGGAGAACGGATCGAAGGAGAACTCACGCATGGCATTGAGGTGAGTAACCTTGTCGATGGTCTCCTTGGACAGGTGCTGCAACCCTTCCCAGGCGGATTCTGGCGAGTTCGGCCAGGTGCAGTCGGAGTGCGGGTAGTCGCTTTCCCAGGTGACCATGTCTTCGTTCATGAACTTCAGGTTCTGCAAGCCGAAATTATCTTCGATGAAGCAGGTGACGAAGTGCTTCTTGAAGATATCGCTGGGCATCTGCCCGCCGAAGTTGGAATTGGTCCAGGCATTGTGGTGCCGGTGAGTGAAGTCCGCTCGCTCCAACAGATAGGGAATCCAGCCGATACTGCCCTCGGACAATGCCATGCGCAGGTTAGGGAATTTTTTCCACATCGGTGCCCAGATCCAGTCGGCCGCCGAGTTGGCGATGGAGATCGGCATGGAGGTGATCCAGGCGTCGATCGGCGACAGGTCGGAGGCATGATTGGCCTTCACGCCGGTGCCAATGTGGCAGCAGATCACGACGTTGTTGTCCGAACAGGCTTTCCACAACGGATCCCAGTAGTCGCTGTGAATCGAGGGATAGCCATGAATCGCCGGGTTATCGGACAGCGACACGGCATGTACGCCAAGTTTCGCCAGGCGCGTGACTTCCGCGGCAGCGGCCTGCATGTCCCACCAGGGCACCAGCATCAAGGGGATGAAGCGTCCCGGCGCGGCGTTGCACCAGTCGTGCAGGTGCCAGTCGTTGTAGGCCTGAATGGCGGCCAGGGACACGGCGCGGTCTGGGTGGTTCTGGAAGCGTTGGCCGGCGAAGCCGGGGAAGGTCGGGAAACACAGCGAACCGAGAACGCCGTTGGCGTTCATGTCGTCGACACGGTCCATGATGCTCCAGGTACCACGGCGCATCTGGTCGTAGCCCAGCGGCTCCATGCCGTATTCCTCTTTCGGGCGACCGACCACGGAATTGAGGCCCATGTAACCGGTGGCCTGCTCCTCGAACACCCAGACGTCGCGTTCGTCACGCTTGACCACATGCGGCTCGCGTCCTTTGAAGCGCGCCGGCATATGGCGGGCAAAGGCATTTGGCGGCTCAATCGCGTGATCATCGACGCTGACGAGAATCAGATCTTCAACCTTCATTGTTTTTCCCCTTCGCTTTCGGGTTCTTAATTGTGCTATCGATCATAGAGCACACCGGGGTTTAATTAAACACATTTTCTATATATGTTCAAATAATTAACGGATTACCCGGAGCCGCCAGCCGACGAACGCACCGCATGTCACGATGGCAGCACCCCCGTAAACGGGTTAATCCCAGATCACATGCACGTTATGCGGGCCGCGCAACTGGGCACCAATGATCTCCGGCGCGGGCTTGGAAGGGTCCAGGCGGATGTTGGGCATCAGGTCGAGAATGGCATTGAGCGCACAGTTGATTTCCGTCTTGGCGACAAACTGGCCGATACACATGTGCGTACCGAAGCCGAAGCCGAAGGATGGCCGCACGCGCCGGTCGATATCGAACACATCGGCGTTCTCGAAGGCGTCTTCGTCGCGGTTCGCCGAACTCACGATGCACGACACCATCGCGCCTTTGGGAATGCTCACGCCACGAATCACCATGTCTTTGTCCGCCTGGCGCACCTTGAAGGTCGCGACGGGTTCGTAACGCACCGACTCGTCGATCGCCTTGGCCACCAGGCTGCGATCCTGGCGCACGCGCTCGAGCAGCTCAGGCCTCTCGAGCAGGAGGGTCATCAGGGTGCCAAAGGTACGGGTGGTGGTCTCACTCGCGGCCGGCAGCAGCGAGCGGACGAAGGTGGCAATATCATGGTCGTCCAGCGAGCGTCCCTCGTATTCGGCGCGGATCAGCCGGCTAATCAGGTCATCGCCCGTCGCACCCTCCTCGCGGCGCTGCGCCACCACCACCTTGACCACGTCATAAAGGGCCTTGGCAGCCTCCATGGCGGCAGCGCGAGCGGCTGCGGCCTTTTCCGGATCGACCTGTGGACCAGCCAGAATCGCCAGCGCCCAGGCGGCGTACTGTTCGATGTCTTCCGGACGGTCCTCGGGAAAGCCGATCAGTGCATAGATCACGCGGATCGGGAAATGCAGGGCGAACTCCATAATGTCGGCGCTTTTACGCGCCACCATGGGCTCGAGGTATTCCTCGCGGATGACGCGATCGATCCTGGTTTCTTTCCAGCGATTGACCGTCTCGGGCATGAATACCGGCTGCAGCAGGTTGCGAATGCTCTTGTGCGCCTCGCCGTCCATCGCAGTGAGGATCAAACCGTCGAAGAACGAACCCAGTCCCTCGGCGATGAAGCCGTTGGTGAAGTTAACGTGATCGCGCATGACCGCCATGACGTCATCGTATTTGAACAGAGTGAAGGTTGGGCGGTTAACATCGAGCCCAGCGATAGAGGGGACCCCCAGGCGCGCCATGAAGTTTTCTTGCAAGACAGGGGAGTTTTGACGCATGTCGCGATACACGGCATGCAGGTCGACATCGGCGCCGCGATAGTTGCTCGCCACATTGGCGAACACCTGCTCCAGCTTGCTCTGTTCTTGTTCGGACATGTTCGTCTCCTTTCTTGTTGTGCATAGCCATGACGCGGCCCGCAGAGGCCAGCATATTGCTAGTCATCTTAGGCGCAACCCATCACTAGCTGAACGGTTTTTTACAATTTGACCAAATGCACTTAAATTTGCTGCCCAACATAGGTAATAGCCGCAGCCGTCAATAGGCCTGCTGGACATAGGTCATACGGCCACCGGCAAGCATCAGTGCGCAATACATGTTCAGCTCCACGACCTGGGCTGAGGTGAAGTACTGCGCCAGTTGCGCATAGTGCTCATCGCCGATCGTCATATAGTCGCCGGCGAACAGCTCGGCGAAGCGCAAGCCCGCCTGTTCTGCGGGACTGAAGCGCTCGCTGTCGCTGGCCAGGCAGGCGATGTCTTGCTCGCTGACCTGGTCGGACTTGCGCGCCACCTGACAGGCCTGACAGTTGGTGATGCTGGCGATCTTCAATCGCAGCAATTCACGCAGGCGCTCTTCGAGAAGGCTGTCGCAATGCAAGCTTTCCATCAGGGCCAACCATGCCAATGCCACCTGCGGGCGGTGCGCCCAGACCTGAACAGGTTTGGACGAACTGAGCATGCGACTGTCCTGCCCTCGCGCAATCGCCTCGCGGAGCTCGACCGGCATTTGCTCCAGACCGAGCATGGCTATGCGGGCCATATTCAGATCCGCTCGATGATGGTCGCAGTGCCAAGGCCACCTGCGCAGCAGATTGCCTGCAGGCCATAGCGCCCGCCCCGTCGCTCCAGCTCGTTCAACAGGGTGGTCATCAACCGTGCGCCACTGGCGCCAAGCGGATGACCGAGGGCAATTGCCCCACCGTTGACGTTGAGCCGGTCATGCGCCACACCGGTCTCGTGCATCCAGGCCAGCGGTACGGAAGCGAAGGCTTCGTTGATTTCGAACAGATCGATGTCAGCAAGTGTCAGCCCGGCTTTATCCAGCACCTTTCTGGTCGCATCGATCGGACCGGTGAGCATCAAGGTCGGGTCCACGCCAACAGTGGTGAAGGCGCGGATGCGCGCGCGAGCCTTCAGACCCAGGCGCTTGGCGGTATCTGCGGACATCAGCAGCAGCGCCGCCGCACCATCGGAAATCTGCGAGGAGTTGCCGGCGGTGATCCGTCCAGTGTCCGGGCGGAAACTAGTTTTCAGGGTCGACAATTTTTCCCGCGAAGTGTCACGGCGGATGGTCTCGTCCGCCTGCAGTATGCCGGCGGGCTCGGTGAGCGCATGCTCGCGCAACTCAGCGACCGGCACCGGTACCAGTTCATTATCGAAATACCCGGCATCGGCGGCGTGCGCCGCACGGCTATGGCTGGCGAATGCGTAGTCGTCCAGTGCATCGCGGCTCAGCGACCACTTGTCCACCACCCGCTCGGCGGCCTCGCCCTGGCTGGTCAGATCGTAACGCTCGGCCGCCATCCAGCCGAAGGCTTCGCCATGGATCTCACGGTTACTGCCCATGGGTACGCGGCTCATGTTTTCCGCGCCACCGGCAATGATGATATCGGCGGCACCTGCGGCAATCGCGCCGACAGCCGCATGCACTGCCGCCTCGCCGGAACCGCATTTTCGGTCCAGGGTCATACCCGGAATGGTCACCGGCCAGCCGGCTCCCAACAAGGCGGTGCGCGCGATGTTGGCGGACTGCTCGCCGATCTGCGTCACGCAGCCGAAGATCACATCATCGACCTGTGCGGGCGATAGGCCGGTGCGCTCCAGCAGCGTATTGAGCACCAGCGCCCCCAAATGATCGGCACGCACCCCGGCAAGGCTGCCACGGAAACGGCCGACAGGCGTGCGCACAGCATCAACGATCACGATGTCGCTCATAGGGCACTCGCCTTGAGGCCGGAGTTCGGCACCTGCTTACCCTCTTCATAGCGGTAGACGCCGCTCCCAGTCTTGCGCCCCAGGCGACCGGCCGCGACCATCTTGATGATCAGCGGGCACGGGCGAAACTTCTCGCCTAGCGATTGATGCAGATATTTCAGTACCGACAGACGGGTATCCCAGCCGGTCAGGTCACCCAGTTCCAGCGGCCCCATCGGGTGGTTGAAGCCCAGACGCAGGGCGGTGTCGATGTCCTCGGCACTCGCCGTGCCTTCCTGCAGCATGTACATGGCTTCGTTGCCCAACAGCGCAGACATACGGCTGGTAGTCAGGCCAGGGGACTCGTTGACGATGATCGAGGTCTTGCCCATGGCATCGCACAACGCGCGGGTGCGCACCACGGTTTCGTCGCTGGTAGCCAGGCCGCGCACCAGTTCGATGAGTTTCATCTTGTGCACCGGATTAAAGAAGTGCATGCCGATGACCCGATCCGGGCTGGGCACTGCAGCGGCGATCTCAGTCACGCTCAACGCCGAGGTATTGGTCGCGATGATCGCCCCAGGCGCCAGCAGCGGCTCTGCCTGGGTAACCACGGCCTTCTTCACCGCCAGCTGCTCGGAGACTGTCTCGACTAGCCAATGCGCGCCTGCTGCAGCCTCACTCAGATCACGACAGATAATCAGGCGTGCCAGGGACGCTTGCGCAGACTCTTCGGAGACTTTGCCGAGCTTGACCCCGGCGTTGAGGATGCTCTCGATGCTGTCCTTGGCACGGTTCAGCGAGTCGGCGTTGGTGTCTACCAGCAAGGTGGGATAACCGGAACTGGCGAAACCATGCGCGATGCCGGTGCCCATGAGCCCGGCACCAACGACTACGACTTTCTCTTCTTTATTCATATTCATATTCGCTCTCGATTAGACGCGGGACTTTTCGCTCACAACGTTGCGTAACGTACCGATGCCCTCGATCGTTGCTTCGACCACATCCCCGGGATTCAGAAACAAACCGGTGCCCATCCCCACGCCGGCGGGCGAACCGGTGAAGAGAATGTCGCCACAGGCAAAACTGGAGCGCTGCTGGACGAAACGGATCAACTGCCCGACATCCCAGGTCATCTCGGCGGTAGAGCCATCCTGGCGAGTCTCGCCGTTGACCTTAAGGGTCAGGCGCACCTTGGGCGATCCCTCGGGGAACTCGTCCTTGGTGACGACCCAGGGACCGACGCCAGTCGTACGGTCCTGGCTCTTGGCGGCGAACAGATCCATGCCGATACCTGCCGGACCGCTGCGTTGCAGGTCGCGGGAACTGACGTCGTTGCCGACGGTATAGCCGAGAACGCAGCCTAGGGGGTTTTCCAAATCGATTTCGGCACTGCCGATCACCACCACCAGCTCCACTTCGTGATCGAGTTCTTCGGTCAGGGGTGGGTAGCGGATCGGGTCATGCGCACCGATCAGGGCACCATAGGCCTTGAGAAAGGCCACCGGCTGCGCCGGCGCGGCGAGACCGAAATCTTCGGCCAGGTGCTTGGCATAGTTGGCCCCCGCCACCACGACCCGGTTCACCGGCTCTATAGGTGGCAGCAGGTGCACCTTGGACAAGGGCAGCGTCATCCCGGAAAGTCGCAACGCGCTGATCCCGGCCCCTCCGGCAACTGCGGGTGCCCAGGTGCTGAACTCCCCCTCTATAGGGTGTACTTCATCTCGCAGCGGATCGACCACCGCCCAGAACGAGCCGGTTTCATGGTAGGAGCAACGAGCAAGTTTCATCAGACACCAACCTTTCCGACCTTCGCCGGGTCAAGGTGCAGCAGCTCGCAGGCGTTCTTCCAACGGATCTTCTGCAGATCTTCATCCGACAGGCGCAGCCCTTCGGTCAGGTCATGCCGAACCGCATCACTACCGCCGAAGTTGGAGCCATAAAGAACCCGATCCGCGCCGATAACATCGACCATGGCCTGACGCATCGGCAGCTCATGCAGCTCCACATCGAAGTAGAAGTTGGGCAGGTAGTCCAGGAAAGGCTTTTTGTTGTGGTAAACATCCAGGTTCGGATTGGTCTGAGCCATACGCCCCAACTGGTAGGGAACGAAGCCGCCACCGTGGGTGATATAGATCTTCAGATTGGGGAAGCGGTCCAGCACACCGCCGTTGATCAGATACCACAGGCACTTGGTTTCGTCGTAGTTCATGCCGACGATAGCGGTTGTTTCAAAACGGTCGGTGTTGGCTTCTTTGCCCCAGGTCACGGACTGGTTGTAACCATGCACGAAGATCGGCACGTCGAGATCGCACAGCGCCTGCCATACCGGGTCCAGTTCCGGCGAGTCATACTCCATGCCGCCAAAATTGGAACCCCCCGCAACCAGGCCCTTGGCGCCCAACTCGGTAACCGCGCGACGGATTTCCTTGGCCGCTTCATGCGGCACGTTCAGTGGCGCATGCGCCCAGAACATCAGGCGATTGGGCGCAGCCGAGCAATAGTCGGCCAGCACGTCATTGACCTTGCGGGCGAAGGGAACGGCAAACTCGGCCTCAGTCCAATACATGTAACAGTGACTCGGAACCGACAGAACCTGAGCGTCCTGGCCAGCGGCATCCATCGCGGCGAGGCGGTTGTTCGGGTCGCGCCACTTGGCCATGTACTCTTCAACGTTCAGCGTCTCGCCACGCGCATGCGCCTCGCGTAGCGCCTTCTTACGTTCCGGGGCGCCCAGCGACAGGATCCAGTCACCCACACGCAACTTGATGTCGCCATCGGGCTGGGCCTCAAAGGCCGGCCCCCAATAGGGATGCTGGTTGTAGTAATCGGGATGGGGGGCGTGAGCATGAAGGTCGATGAGCATATTCAGGTACCTCGAGGTTGGCACTTTTGTGGTTGTGTGGCGCGGGGCTTTCAGAGCAGTCAAACGGCCATAAACCGCCTTGGAGGAAAGCGCATAGAGCCCGCAGTCAACTCAGAGCATAAGTTTAATCTGATCATAAATCAAAAATCTGTTCAATTTATTTTCAACCACACACAGAGGGCCCATGGCAGAGCCCTGCCTGCAGCGGCCACAGACAAGCGGCTGCGCGAAACAGGACAGGCAACGACTCAGGGGGGGTTAGCAGAGGAAGCAGCATCCTGGACGCCGCGTCGCCCTCAATTGCTGAAGGCAGCGGCTAAAATCCAGGTAGGGGCAAAGGCGCAGGAAAGATCAGCGGCGGTTACGCGAGGTCGAACCTATGGCCAAAGCTGTCGCCAGCTTTTTCACGCGAATTGGCAGCAGGCGACGACCGGCGCTTTCCGGCACAAGAATCTCACTCAGCACATAACGGATGATCATTTCGCAGATCAGTTCACGATCGAGCCTGACGCCGAGCCGGGAATCCCACTCATCGAAAACGATGTCCAGCAGGTCCTGAAAGCGCACGATTGAGTCGTGGAAGATTCGTCGAAAGAATCCCAGCGCATAATCTGGAGCCACCACCAGCAGGCGTCGTGCCCGGCTCTGCTCCAGATAGTCGTCCAGGTAGGTAATCAGCGCATTCAAACGCGCCTCGGGGTCCGTAAGGTCACCCAAGGCCAGCGTCAGCGAACTGTGGAAGCTATCGCGCTTGTGCCGGGAAAACGTATCCAGTAGGTCTTCCTGGGAAGAGAAATAGCGGTAGAAGGTTCCACGCGAGACACCCGCGACCTGACAAACGTCGAGGATCGAGATGCGATCCGCGCCAGAGCGCAATACCACTTCCTCGGTCGCCACCAGAATGTTGGCGATGGTTTCCTCGGAGCGCCGGTTGGGTTTTACCGGGGCACCATTGGTCGATAATCCCGCACTCTTAGGCGAAGTCATTTTGGGCAACGCGGTCGGTTTCTCCACAGCAGTGATTTTCTTCTTCCCGGGCTTGGGGGCCGCGATTTTATCGGCCTGGATGGCGAGCTTGGGCATGGATAAACATACTCATTAAGCTGAAAAAAGTGACATTACCATAGGATCTAGGCAGGGCAGCCTGTTTTTGTTCAACTCTTTAAGGAAGACATTTTATAAATTTGAATCTAGAATCGCATTCTCTCTTCAAAATAAAAGTAGCTTCCCAATGGCTGGGCAGCCTCCATAGGAGAAAAGTCATGAGCGGTACTGGTCATCCAGACACTTGGGCAGTGGGCGAAAGAGACACTGTCATCGCAGCACTCGAACGAGCGGTAGCACGTCATCCAGACAAAATCCTGCTTGATTTCAGCGGAGAATTGTACACTTACGCTGAAGTTGACTCACTATCCACCAAAATGGCCAACGCCCTGGCCGCCCTGAACGTCCAGGCCGGCGAAACCGTTTTGACCATGCTGGACAACAATATCGATGCGGTCGTCTGTTGGCTGGCGATCAACAAACTGCGCGCCGTCAGCGTGCCCATCAACACCGCGCTCAAAGGTGAGTTCCTACGCCACCAGATAGCCGATACCGGTACGGCACTGATCATTTGCGAGGCGGCTTACCTGGCGCGCATGACCCCCCTGGCCGACCAGCTCACCGAGGTGAAACAGATTCTCTACCGCGGCGAACTCGACACCCCGACCGCCTGCAGCATTCCGATCGCCGCGCTGGCAGAGCATCGCGGCCAGGACGACACGCCGCTCGCCATAAAACCCGAGCCGTCCGACCTGGCCTGCCTGATCTACACCTCAGGCACCACGGGTCCGTCGAAAGGCTGCATGATCAGCTACAACTTCATGTGCAACCTGGCCCGCCTGCAACTGCGCGCGGGCCCGGCCAACGAGAACGACGTCACCATCACACCGTTGCCGTTGTTCCACATGAACGCCCTCTGCGTCAGCATCATCGCCAGCATCCTGGTAGGCGCGCGCGCCGCCATCCTCCCGCGCTTCTCGGTGTCCAATTTCTGGCAAGAAGTGGAACGCTCCGGCGCGACCATCGCCTCGATCCTCGGCGGCATGGGCGGCCTGCTGGCTCAGGCGCCGGACAACGATGCCATGAAACGCTGCTTCGGCCAGATTCACACGGCACGCGGCAACCCCTACACCGAGGAGACCAAGAAAATCTGGCGTGAACGCTTCGGTACGCCCCTGGTTGGCGGCAACGGCTACGGCCTCACCGAGGCCTGCGTGATCACCTCGCTGGCAGCCGGCGAATACGCCGCGCCAGGCTCCTCCGGCAAAAGAATTGCCGACTTCGATGTGCGCATCGTTGACGACAATGACGTGGAAGTCCCGGCCAACACCGCGGGTGAAATCGTGGTGCGACCGCTGCGCCCGGACATCATGTTCCAGGGCTACTGGCAGCGCCCGGCAGACACCTTGAAACTGATGCGCAACATGTGGCTGCACACCGGCGACATCGGCAAATTCGACGACGAGGGCTTCTTCTACTTCGTCGATCGCAAAAAGGACTACTTGCGCCGCCGCGGTGAAAACATCTCCAGTTTCGAGATGGAAGCCGCATTCGCCGTGCATCCCGCGCTAGCGGAAGTCGCCGTGCATGCCGTGCCTTCCGACAAGGGCGAGGACGACGTCAAGATTACCGCGGTGCTGCATGAGGGCGCACAACTCGAAGCGGAAGAGCTATTTCGCTGGGCGACAGACTCGGTGCCCTACTATGCCCTGCCGCGTTATATCGAGTTTCGCAGCAGCCTGCCGAAGAACCCGCAGGGTCGGGTGCTGAAATACCAGTTGCGCGACGAGGGGAAAACAGCCGGCACCTGGGACCTCGAAGACACCGACATCAAGGTCTCGAAACGCTAACGTCTCCGTTCAACGCTCCGCATGCATCCATGAACCCATCGCTCTCTTGAAACGAGAGCGATGGGTTCATGCTCGTGGGCATCTATTTGTAAGAAAACCAAATGAGCTGGCCGAGCAACAGCATCAGCCAGAAGCGCAACAGTGAAGGCAACTACGGGATTGAGCTACGCCAATCTGCCCAGGCTACACACCAAACACCCAGCGGTGACGCTCACTGGAAAACACGCCAACGACTGGCGCTGACGTGGATGAACCTGCTCAAGGCGCAACGGGAGTTGTGCCTGTGCCTCAATACTCCCGGATAGGCACGCCGGCCGGCCGCGAGTTGTAACCCGGCAGGTGCAGGCCGCCGTCGACATGAATGGTCTCGCCGGTAACAAACCGCGACATTTCCGAAGCCAGGAATACCACCACTGGCCCGATATCCTCTTCCGGCTCTCCGCAACGCCCCAGCGGCCGCATCGATGCGGATTTTTCGGCGAAACCCGGGTTCTCCTCCGCCAACTTATGGAAGGTCGCCCCCATGGCTGTCGGCGCGATGGCGTTCACCCGAATGTTGAAACGCCCCCACTCCGAAGCGGCACTACGCGTCAGGCCGACAATCGCCGCCTTCGCTGTGTTGTAGTCACCGTGCAGCCAGGCGCCGATCTCGGTGTCGATCGAATAGAAATTGATGATCTTGCCGCCGCCCCGCGCTTGCATATGCGGCAGCGCGGCCTTCATCGACCACCAGGCCGCCCATACAGTCGAGTCGAGGGTTTGCGCGAGCATTGCATCGGTCTTCTCCTCGAGCAGCACGTTGGGGGTTGGCGCGAAGGCATTGTTGACCAGAATGTCCAGGCCACCGAACTGCTCGACTGCCAGCTGGATAGCCGCTTCGATATCACTCTTGCTAGAGACGTCGGTCTTGATGAATAGCGCCCGCGCGCCTAGAGCCTGCAGCTCCTCGGCCACCGCTTTACCGCTGTCTACATCAAGTTCGGCGACCACAACCGCCGCCCCTGCCTTGGCGAAACTATGCGCTACGCCCCGACCAATGCCTCCGCCTGCGCCCGTGATCAGCGCCACCTGTTCTTGCAGCAGCCCCATGGGGAACTCCTTTTTTGTTTTAGATGAACATTTTTGTTTATAGTGTTCAGATACATCCTAATCCAACGTTACAAGCACGGCTAGAACAACTGTAAGGATAATTAGCTATGAGCACCTTTCGCCGTCGAGTGGACATCGCTTCGTCGCAGCAGCACGCTGCAGGTGAAGTACGCGCCACTCTGGAGGACGACTTCCATCATTTCCGCGTTTGGGCGCGCCATGATCGGGGAGTGCTTACCGCCATCGGCGGCGAGGCACTGCGCTATCCCTATTCCGCTTGCCCTCAGGCTACCGAACAGCTGCAGCAATTACTCGGTATGCCCCTCGATCGCATTGCCCATTCAGTGACACGCCAGGTCGATGCACAACACCAATGTACCCACCTGCTCGACCTGGCCGGCCTGGCGATTGCCAATGCTGCACGCCAAACCATCCGGCGCCGTTACGACATACAGGTTCCCCAGCGCGTCAACGAGCACACCAGGGCGACATTGCTCTGTGATGGCATTGAACAGCTGGCGTGGGAGGTACAGGGCTCAATCATCCAAGCGCCTACAGCCTACGCTGGCGTCAACTTGCGTGAGGGCATGGCACGATGGGCGCTGAATAACCTCTCCAACGAAGAAGCGGAAGCTGCACTATTACTGCGCCGCTGCACGCTGATTTCCCTGGGCAGGGCATACAACCTCGACGCCCAGGCACATGCGGCGAGCACCGGTCTCTGCTACAGCCAACAGCCGGAGCGGGCCGTGTTTGCCTCAAGAATGATAGGGTCGACCTGGGATTTCAGCGCTGCACAATCGGCCCTGTGCGCCGACGACCAAGACTGGCTCGGCCAATTGGCCCCGAGCCATACCGGTTCGGCCTGAAGGCGGCTCCGGTAAGGCTCGAAGGTCTGGCACCTGCTAGAGGAAAACCGCGAGATTGGGCGTTCCCAGCACGGCCTGGTCGATGATGACCTCACGACGCGCCAACTTGAAACCATCCTCGCCTAGACGCAGTACATCGCGCCGCTCGCCACTGACGATATCGACGTGATGGTCCTTGAACCGGTTGCGGGTCAGCAACAGGTAGCTGGTGACGACGAACTCATTGGCCTTTTCCGTCTCCTCGACGAAGACATTGGTGACCAGCCGCCGCGTGCGCGAGGGTGGGTCCTCGGCCCAGGCGCTCTTGCCTGACAGGCGCAGGATGCGCCCCATGATCGAACGGTAGTCGTCGTGGTAATGCTGTACGCTGCGCACGATGCTAGCCGACTGCTCGGCCTGCAGGCGGGTATGCCGCAGCGGCACGGTGTAGACCAAGTCAGTGGCAAGCCGCTCGCTCCATTCCTTGAGGCGAATCTGGTCGAGTAGCGTGGCCTCCTCGTAGAGGAAGGTCAGTACCTGATTGTAGAGATCCGAACCGATAGAAACACGCTTGATGCCGACCGGCGAGCCCGGCTGAATCTGCTCGGCACCGCGTTCTTGTACTTGAGCCATGGGTAACTCCCTGAAACTTATTGTTGTGAGCTAGGGATGAGCGGACGCGCAGATCAATCCTGCGCGGTCATCAGCTCATGCCAATACAACCACCAGTGCCATTGGGTATCGTCCTTGGTAAAGCCTTCATTGACGATGCCAGGGCCCGGCCAGCCCTCGGGCGCACCGGTTTCAAAGCAAGCCTGGTATTTCAACGTACTCTTGCGACCCATGGCGCCTTTGGCGGACAGCGTCATGTGCGGCCAGGTGTCGGAGTCGTCCTGCTCGACCATGCCGGAGGTGCCGAACAACTGGATGGTCTGCTTGAGCATCTTCTCGCGCAGCTCGGCCGGTGCATCTTTCTCGGCGAAGATCCAGTTGACGAACTCGAGCTTATCGGGGCCGTGCGGCACATAGGCGTGCAAGGTCATGGAGCCGACCACAGTACCGTCGGGCTGAGGAATGTAGACGAAACCGAAGAGAATATTCGGGAACATGCCACCAACCTGCGGAGGCATGGTGGTCAGCACCTGCAGTTGGTCCTCAGTCAGATTGCGTGCCAATTGCTCGACCATATCGCGGGTCATGCCGGCCGGCGGTAAGGCATCGAGCTTTTCCTGGACTGAAAGCTCGGCGGGATCGAGGCCGGTCAGACGCTTGATCTTGCGCGCCAGATCGATGCAACGCAGCGCATGGCCATGCGGCGAGCTGATTTCCACGCCGATCATTTCCGGGCTCAGGTCCGTACCTTCGCCCTCGCCTTCGCCTTTCTTGGCGTAGTTGCCAACTTCGCCCAGCCAGCGGTGCAAGGTCAGGGTATGGAAGCCATCTGCTGCCGACTGTTCGCCAGCGGTCTTCCAGTTGGCATTGACGATGAAACGCTGCGGTGGACCCAATACCTCCATGCCTTTGTCGCTGCGGCAGAAGAGCATGTCGTAGTACCACTTGGCATCGCCGAGGAATTCGTCGAAGGACGGTCCGTCGATGTTCCAGGTGGCGAAGATCAGGCCGCCATAGAGCGTCACGCGGGCCTTCTTCAGACCCAGCTCCTCCTTGGCCATCATCTTGCCGTGCATGCACTCGCGCTCGATCGGCGAACCGATGAAGTCGCCGTTTGGGCGGAACGCCCAGCCGTGATAGATGCACTTGTGGATCTGCGTATTACCGCAATCGGCAGTGCTGATGCGCATACCACGGTGCGGGCAGACGTTAAGCGACACGAAGACTTCACCGTCCTTGCCGCGAGCGGCAATCACGGAATCCGAACCCATATCGCGCACCATGAAATCGCCCGAGTTGGGGATCTCCGATTCGTGCCCGAGCAGGACCCAGATCTTGCCGAAGATTTTTTCCATCTCCAGCTCGTAAATTTCCCGATCCGACAGCACACGCATCTGCACTTCGCGGGTCGAGGGATAGATAAGATCCGAAACCTTGGTTCCGTCGGACAACACAGGGCTTGTTGTTGTTAGCATGAATGCCTCCTGTTCAGGGCGCTACGGCTATTTGAGACGCAGCAAAATATAAGACACTTTTATAGAAAATGTACACCTTTAGCGTTGTGCCTGGCGATCAAATACCCTTCACTTCAGGTATTACGCCCGTTAAAGGCCATGCGCGGCGGGTTTGCGCGACGAACTGCCGGCGGTCGGACATACACATCAGGACACAGTTTTCTCGGCAGCTCACACACGGGTACGCAGCACACCGATGCCATCGACTTCCAACTCAACCAAATCACCCGGTTTGAGGTAGCGCAACTGCTCCAGGCCGCAACCGTTGCCCACCGTACCCGAGCCGAGAAACTCACCGGGATACAAGGTTTCCGAGCGCGACACGTGGGCGATAACGTCCTCGAAGCGCCAGCGCATATCTCGGGTATTGCCGCGCCCCCACTCTTCGCCATTGACTCGCGCAACCATGTTCAGGTCATAAGGATCGCCGAGCTCATCGGCCGTCACCAGGCACGGCCCCATGATGTTGCCGGTGTCGAAGTCCTTGCTCTTGGCCGGACCGAGCATGCCGGGCATCTCCTTGGCCTGGGCATCCCGCGCGCTCATGTCGTTGAAGATGGTGTAGCCGACAATGTGCGAACGTGCATCCTCGCGACTGATGTCCTTGCCACGCTTGCCGATGTAGCAACCGAACTCCAATTCGAAATCCATCGCCTTGCTGAAACTCGGCCACTGGAACTCGTCGTCCATGCCGATAACCGCGAAACGGTTGCATTTGTAATAGATGGGCTGACGGTTGAAGGTGTCGATGACGCGATCGTCGGCACGGGTGTTCATTTCCCGCAAGGTAGCTTCCGGATCGGGCGTGCGCAGTGCCCGCGCCCGACGCGCCGCGGCGAAGCTTTGCCGCAGGTGCAACTCGAAGCAGGAACAGTCGCGCATTTGCGGTGGTGGCTGGATCGGCGCCCGCAACTTGACGGCGGAGCGCTGCAACACCGCGCCTGCAGGTGCTTGCGCCAGCAACGAGCGGGCCAGTTCGAGCGCCGGCTCACCGGCTTCGACCAACGCAAGCACACTGGCGAGCTGCGCGCTATCACGCCCCTGCAGCGTGCGATAGGCCTGCTGCAGATCGAGCACAACTTGATCGTTCTCGAGCAAGGCACCGGCACGCTCGAAGCCTGTGTCATCGGTAAAGGTCACGAGTCTCATTGGCTATCCGCTCCCATCGAAAAAACCCAGCGGGTCACACTGCTCATACTCGCCCCGCCACCGGCATGCAGGCGCCAGTCACCACTGCGGCGTCATCCGACAGAAGGAAGGCGATCACCCCGGCCAGCGCTGTCGGCGAGACCCAGCGACTGGCGTCGGCATCCGGCATGTCCGCCCGGTTGGCGGGCGTGTCGATGATGCTCGGCAACACCGCATTGACCGTAATGCCGCGATCCTTCAGCTCCTCGGCCAGCGCCTCGGTCAAGCGCGCAACACCGGCCTTGGATGCAGCATAGGCGCCCATCCCCTGCAATGCTTTCAGCGAGGCCAGCGCGCCGATATTGACGATACGGCCCGCCGGCGCAGCCAGCAGATGCGGCAGTGCCGCCTGGCAACTGACCACGGCTGTGCGCAGGTTCATCTGGTACAGGCGATCCCAGGTTTCCAGGCTGCCGTCTTCCAGGGTTTCCCAGGCAAAGCCGCCAGCCACGTTGACCAGGCCATCGATGCGGCCGAAATGCTCGGCCACACGAGTCAGCGCCTCCTTGGCCGAGTCCGCGGACGTCAGATCAACGCCCCCCAATGGCAGCAAATTCTGCACATCGCGCAAGGCTGCGGGGGCATCCGCGCGATCGAGCAATGCGACACGCGCGCCACGCTCCAGCAATAGCTGGCCGAGACTGCTGCCCAAAGCGCCGAAGCCGCCGGTTATGATGACAATCTTGTCCTGCAAAGACGGAGACATAGTGGAGTTCCTCTTGTTTTGTTTACGGCTCGGCCATGGCTAGGCCCACCCACACGGAGGCATAAAATATGACACTTTTCAAAAATATGTACAAATGCTAACGTGTCCCCATGAGTCGCCGCCTCTTCCAGGAATGCCTGATGCCTAGAAAACTGCCCGCCCTCAACGCCGACAATCGTGCCTTCTGGCAAGGTGGTGAGCACGGCGAACTATTGATTCACCGCTGCCATGGCTGCGAACGCTTTTTCCATCCACCGGGACCGATCTGCCCGCATTGCGCGAGCCTGGAAGTCGAACCGCACGCGGTCTCCGGCAAGGGCAAGGTGCTCAGCTACACCCTCAACTATCAGCCGTGGATCGCCGAGCTCGAAGTCCCCTACGTCGTCGCAATCGTCGAGTTGGCCGAGCAGCCGGGTCTGCGCTTCATCAGCAATATAGTGGGCATGGATCCGCTTGCGGTGCGCATAGACATGCCGGTACGGGTCAGCTTCCTGCACGTCGAAGATGTCTGGCTGCCACTGTTCGAAAGGGATCAATGATGTTCGATCATCGCTATGAAAAAGAGGTCGCCATCACCGGCATCGGCCAGTCCGAAGTGGGCCGCCCATCGTCGAAATCGGCCATGCGCCTAACCGTCGATGCCTGCCTGGAAGCCGTCGCCGATGCCGGACTCGAGCGTAGCGACATCGATGGCGTGGCATGCTGGCCGGGCGACAACAATAACGGCGACCCCTTCTCGCCGGTCGGCCCCAGCGCACTGAAGAGCGCCCTGGGGTTGAACGTCAACTGGTTTGGTGGAGGCTACGAGGGTCCTGGCCCGCTTGCGGGGGTGATCAATGGCGCCATGGCCATTGCTGCAGGGCTGTGCAACCACGTGCTGGTGTTCCGCACCATTACCGAGGCGTCAGCACGCGTCCATAACAAGCAGGCCGGTGCGCTGAGTAACAAGACCCAGGGCCGCGACAGCAGCTATTCCTGGCAATGGTTCACGCCGTTCAACGTGCTGTCGGGCATCAACTTGATGGCCCTGTATGCGCAACGGCATTTTCACGAATATGGCACGCAAGCAGAGCAACTCGCGCAAATCGCCCTGACCTGCCGGCGAAACGCGATGCGCAACCCGAAGGCCATCTACCGCACGCCAATGTCGATGGACGACTACATGCAGTCGCGGATGATTTCCACGCCGCTGCGGATGTTCGATTGTGACGTGCACTGCGACGCCTCGACCGCCATTGTCCTGTCACGCAGGGATGCCGCGCGGGACACGCGCCAGCCGCCGATCCGCATCGAGGCGATCGGCGCAGCGCTCAACCAGCCCTGGTCATGGGATCAGATCTCGCTGACCGAGATGGCGGCGTTCGATGTGGGCCGGATGATGTGGGCGCGCACCGACTACACGCCGAGCGACGTCGATTCGGCCCAGCTATATGACGGTTTCTCGATTCTGACCATGATCTGGCTGGAAGCGCTGGGGCTTTGCCCTGTGGGCCAGAGCGGCGCCTTCGTCGAAGGGGGGCAGCGAATTGCCTTGGACGGCGACCTGCCGATCAACACCAATGGCGGTCAACTGTCTGGGGGGCGAACCCACGGCCTAGGCTACGTCCACGAAGCCTGCCTGCAACTGTGGGGCCGCGCGGAAGGACGGCAGACCGCCGAGCACCGCGTCGCCACCGTGGCGGCCGGGGGCGGCCCGCTGGGCGGCAGTCTGTTGTTGGTCAGGGAGTGAACAGCAAGAGGGGGCAGCCACCGCCCCTCAGAACAGCACACTGCCAAGCTCGGAGCAGAACTCGACAAGCGCTTCGCCCAATACCTTGATCCCCTCTTCATCGCGCTGACCGCGGAACAAAACGGCCGACACGGTAAAGTCGATGGAGCCCGAGGGCGAATAGACGGGCGCGGCGACCGCCAGGATACCGACTGAAAAGTGGCCATCGTCCAGCGCCCAACCGCGTTTCGCAGCCAGACGCACTTCCTCGCAGTAGGTTTCGAAGGACAAGGGTCGCGCCCAGCGAATCCCTTCGAAGCCTGCTCGAATTTCTGGATCATCCAGGTCCATCTGAGTGGCAAACAACCTGCCGCTTGCGCCCATCAACATCGGCAGGCGCTGGCCCTCCGCCATGTCGATACGCACATCGGTGGGGCTAGCGGCCGAACTCACGATCACAATGCGATCCGATCCTATACGCCGCCACAGGGTCACCGTCACCCGGAGTCGCGCTGCCAGGTTCTGCAGCAGTGGTATTGCCAGTTGCACGCGCTGTCCTTGGGTGACCAGTTGCTCGACTAGCCGGGCCAGCCCTAGCCCCGCCGAATAACGCTTCGACATGGGGTTGAAATCGACCACATCCTCCATCACCAACGTCCGCAGGATGTTGAAGCAGGTGCTTGGGTTGATCGATAGACGGCGGGCAATGTCCACCGAACGCTCAGGCGTTCCGACCTGACTCAGGTGGCGGAGGATGCGAATCGCGTTGGCGACCGGCTTGACAGTCACGGCGCCGGCAGCCTTGCGAGCATCATTGAGGTCTACAACGTCGGTGCTGTCCATAAAATTTCTCGGATTAACGTAGCGGGAGCCAGAACGCAATTCTATACCGAGAACAACGTAGTGCGACAAATTTAATATGGAGACTTTATGCCGCGCACCACATTTCGCTCAAAATACCTCTGCAGGCGGCTGATAGACATAACGCCTGGGGGCCAGAGGCTCGAAACGAAACCTGGACAGGCTACGTTCAAGCGACTCATCGGCCAACGTCACGCGCTCTTGCTGACGCAGATAATCCAGCCAGGACTCGACGATAAAACGCTCGACGTAGTGATCGGTTTCGCCGAGGTCACGATAAAGTCGCCAGTTCTGCGCGCCGTTGCGCCGCCGTGACAGGCCGACCGCGTAGACGATACGCAGAAACTCCTTACCCTCGCCATCGCCCACCCGGTAGCTGATCTCCACGCAGACCGGCCCCTCACCATGCGACACTTCGCCCGCCAGCACCAGTTTGTCGGTCTGCTGGGCGTCGGCGAAATCCGCTTCCTGGCCCATGGCAATCGTTTCTCCGCGGGTCAGCAGTAACCCCAGCAGGAGGCTCGCCGCCGACAGCAGCAAGCTGTCTTCCAGGCCCAGATACTGCGCCAGCGCGCCCCACAACACGCCGCCCACGGCCATAGAGCCCATGAGCACCAGCAGGTACACCGAGGCCACACGGGCACGCACCCAGTTCGCCGCATAGGTCTGCACCACGGTGGAGATGGTCGCGTTCACCGCCATCCAGCCCATGCCCGCAAGCAGCAGCATCGCGCAGACCACCACCTGGCTGTGTGACAGCGCCGCCGCCAGGGTTGCCGCCGCGAAAGCAAAGGCACCCGCGACGATCAGCCGGCGCAGGGTAAAACGGCGATACACGCTGGTCAGGCCGAGAGCGGCCATCACCGCGCCGGCACCCATGAAGGCCATCAGCAGGCCGTAACCACCTGCGTCCATGCCCAGCTCGTTCTTGGCCACCAGCGGCATCAGCGCCCAGAGCGCGCTGGCGCAACTAGTGAAAACGAACACCTGCTTGAGCGCACTGGATAATACCGACGAGTGGCGGATATAGCGCAGGCCGCTGCGCATGCCGCCGTACAGCGTTTCCGGCGGCAGACCGTCCACTCGGGCTTTGGCTGGCAGACGGAAGATGATGAAGACGATCACCGCGACCATGCACAGAGCGATAGCCAGGAACACCGAGGCGCTGTTCCACCAGGCTATCATCGCACCGGCCAGGGCCGGGCCGAGGGCGCGGGTGGCATTGATCGAAATGCCGCTGAGGGATACTGCCGCCGGCACCTGCTCGCGCGGGATCACGCCGACCAGCGTGATCATCCAGGCCGTCATGCCCAGCGCGCTGCCGGTGCCAAGAACGAAGGTGAACAGCAGCAGCGACCAGGCTTGCAACAGGTCGAACCAGGCCAGCAGGCAAAGCACTGCGGCCGCACCGAACATCGCCGACTGGGTAAGCAGCAACAGGCGGCGCGGGTCCATGCGATCGGCGAGCACCCCGCCCGGGAGGCCGAACAGGAACACCGGCAAGGTGATCGCGGTCTGCACCAGCGAAACCATCAAGGGCGAGGCCGACAACAGGGTCATGATCCAGGCGGCGCCGACCGTCTGCATCCAGATCGCCATGTTGGTCAGCGCACAGGCCAGCCACAGCCCGACGAACAGCTTATGACGCAGCGGCGCCCAGAACGAGGCGTGCTCCGCCACCGCTTCGCTCGCCGGGGCACCTTGTTTGTCCGTGGTCATTCGCCGGCGGGCAGCCCCAGCCGCCCGACCTCGCGCGCCGGATGCAAGCGGCGTGGCGCGCCGACGCGGTTGCGCAGTTGACCGATGCCCTGAATGTGCGCCTCGACCAGATCCCCGGGCTCCAGAAAACGCCCGCTTTCCAGGCCCACTCCATGAGTCGAGCCGGTGAACAGCAAATCGCCGGGGCGCAGCGCGATGCGTGCATCGAGGTAGTTGAGCAACTCGTCGACGGGAAAGATCATGTTGCGGGTATTGTCCTGTTGGCGGCGCTCGCCATTGACGCTCAGGCTCATCTCCAGCGCCGGCTGCCCGGTGCCGCCCAGCTCGTCGAGCGTGACGATCCAGGGCCCGAGTGGCGTGGTGCGATCCATGGCCTTTTGCGTGAGCAGATCGAGACGCCCGATCTGCCGGCCGGCATCGCGCGCACTGATATCGTTGCCAACCGTATAACCGAGCAGGCAACTGTTCGCCTGTGGCTCATCCAGCAAGGGCCGGGCGACCATGGCCACCAGTTCGACTTCGTAATCCAGCTCGGCCGTCAGCGGCGGGTACTGGATGTCGTCCAGCGGGCCGAGCAGGGTCGAATCTGTTTTCAGGTACGCCAGGGTATGCGCCGGCGCAGCGCTACCCAGACGCTGTAGATGACTCAGGTAGTTCAAGCCAACGCCAAACACCCGGGCACCAGGCTGAAGTGGCGGCAGCAGCCGGCAGCGCGCCAGCTCGATAGGTTCTGCGGCCAGATCCAGCGCCGCAATCCCTTGCCTGGCCAGCGCTGCCACCCACTCGGCAAAAGGTGCACGAATGCGCCTTAGCGGTCCGGATGGCGACGCCAGCAATGCCCAGAAGGCTTCGCCGGCGACCTCAACGCGTGCCAGGCGCATGCTCAGCGCTTGTTGGCCAGGTATTCCGGGTCCAGCACTTCTTCAGGCGTACGCACGCTCGGCCCGAGGATAGGCCCAACCATCTCGTGTCCCCAGACGCTCAGCACCTCGGGATTGAGTTCATAGTGGTCCCCCTGCCATGGCTCGATCTCGGCAATGGTTTCAAACGCGAAGCCTGACGGATTGAAGTGGTAGAAGGATACATGCGGGTCCTGGCAATGCTGCCCCAAGGTCATCATCATCGGCAGCTCGCGTTTCTTCACGATATCGTAGGTCTCGCCGACATCGCGGATGCTGTTCACCACGATGCCTACGTGCTGAACGCCCATGCGACCAGGCCCGTGGCCATAGGCGATATCGTGGCTGGTGTGATTGTTGAGCTTGGAGCGGAAGAACCCCGTACGCCCCTTACCCGCACCAGCACCGTACCAGCGGAACCCCATGACTTCGATGAGGAAGTGCTCAAGTTCCGGCGTATATTCCGGGGTGATCAACACCACATGACCGGCACCGCGTTCGTCTGCCAGGAAGCCGCCATGAGGACGGCCGGGCTGGAAGGAGCGCGGTGTCCACTTCTGCGCATAGAACAGCTCATGCTGATAGCCGACCGGATCGCGGAAGCGAATCAGCTCGCGCACCCCGCGCTTCTCACACAACTCGGCATCACCACGGGTGAACTCGACCCCAGCGGCACTGAACTTCTTCAGGGCATCCTCGAACGCCATGCGCCCGATCGCCTCCCAGCCTATGTAGGCGATACGGTCGATCTTTCCAGGATGGAAGGCGAAGCGATGACGGCGGTCGTCGATACGGAAATACAGCGAGTCCGGATCGCTCTCGGGGGAGCGACCAATACCGAACCCCATCACCTGCGGGCCGTACTCGCGCCAAGCGTCGATGTTCGCGGTCTCGAAGCCCATGTAGCCAATGCCAATGATGTCCATGACTATTCACCTGTTCTTGTTCGATTTTCATTCGTCCCAAGCTCCGATTAAGGCCTGCCCGGACGATAGCAATATGTCCATCCAGGCGGCAGCGCCGCCCGAATCTCTTAGACGGCCAGCAGGCCACCGTCGATGACGAAATCGGAGCCCGTGATGAACGAGGCTTCACTGGAAGCCACGAACACTGCCATGGCTACCACTTCCTCTGGCTCGCCGGGGCGATCCATGAGCACGCCATCGAGCAATGCCGCACGGGCGACTGGGTTCTCGAGAAACGGAGCCGTGCCTGGTGTAGCGATGAATCCAGGACTCAGGCTGACCGCGCGAATACCGACTGGCGCCCCCTCCACAGCCAGCTGACGGGTGAAGGAAACTACCGCCCCTTTGGCAGCGGCATGCGCTGCGATGCCAGCGACCTTGGAGCCGCCCCAGGCGGCAGTCGATGACACGTTGATAATCACGCCCTGCTGCTCGGCGAGGTAATTCCATGCGTATTTAGTGGTGTAGAACAGCAGATCGATTTCATTACGCATGGTGTAGCGCCAATCCTCGACGGAGAACTCGCTGACTGCACCGAAACGCGCCGCCGAGGCGTTATTGTAGAGAATATCGATGCGCCCATGCTCTGCGGCGGCGGACTCGACCCATGCCTTGGCCTGTTCATGATCGCCTAGATCAACGGGGGCGTAGCCATACAACCGCAGACCTTCGGCCTGCAGCAAGGCGGCAGTTTCCTCATTCGCCTGCGCATTAAAATCGCAGCCCACGACAATGGCACCTTCTCGGGCGAAACGCAGTGCAGCTACCCTGCCCTGACCACCGCCGGTGCCTGTGATCAGTGCGACCTTACCTTCTAAACGACCTGTCATCCCATCCTCCACCGTTTGTCTGTGAATGCGACCTGAAGCCTCGTGAACAGCTCAGACTTAGTCACCTTCGGCGGTGATGTCCTCAAGCCAGATTGCCTCGGCAGGACAGGCTGCTGCACCTTCGCGAGCCTCTTCCTCAAGCTCAGGCGGGACGACCTTGTCGTCCAGATAAACCAGACCATCGGCATCCAGCTTGTAGATACTCGGACAGATGGCGGCACACAAGCCGTAACCACAGCACCGGCTGCGGTCGGCTACCACTTGGAATCGCGCTTTTTCGGAACTCATCTTGTTCTCCTTATCAGGGACCAGCACAGCAAAATAATGAACACTTTTAATACATTTGTAAATATTTTGGGTGTGACAAGGCGAAAGCACGATGAACGGCCAAAAATCCGGCATTCCATCGCCGATCTAGCGGGTTATTCGCAGCGCAACCGGAGCAGAGCGTGACAAGCAATGGTTTATAACCCCTATAAAAACAGATAAACATGAACAGATTTACGATTTTAGATCATGTTTTACTCTAGCCACCCGCCTCAGATTCACGCCAGCGAACCGGCGAGAACCACTCATGTAACGCTGGTGAGCGCGAACGAATACCTCATCAGAGCATGCTTCGACACGCCATACGGCGTACCTGGCTCAGTACAGTGGCGGTCAAAACGTCTCGAAGCGGAAGCGGCTCACCGCCAGATTCAACTCTTCGGACAGCTCACGCAGGGAAACCACCGCATTGGATACCTGCTGCGTGATCGCATCCCCCTCTCCAGCCATGCGCGCGAGATGCTCGACGTTCGAGGCGATGTCCCGCCCGCCCTCGCTCTGTTCACGCACTGCGATAGCTATCGAGTCGACACCACGAGTAGAGTCACCGACCAGACGCGCGGACTCCTGCAGCGTGCTCTCCAACTCGCCCAACAGCTTATCGCTGCCGTCCAAGGCCACTGTGCCTGCCTGCAAGGCCCTCTCTACGACTGCCGACTGGCCTTCCAACTTGAGCGTCAACTCGTTGATGGAATTTGCCGCAGTCGCAGAGCGCTGCGCCAGATTGCGCACCTCATCGGCAACCACGCTAAAGCCTCGGCCACTTTCGCCGGCACGCGCCGCCTCAATTGCCGCATTCAGTGCCAGCAGATTGGTTTGCGCCGAGAGCTCCTTGACCTGATTGATGCTGGCAGTGATGGCAGAGGTGCTGACAACAAAATCCCCCACCGAGCCGCTGATGGCCGAAAAGGCGAGGCGTACACTTTCAATTTCCGTCAGTAGACGGTTCAAGGCCGAGTGCCCCGCTTCCGCTCCCCGCAGACTGGCCTCCGCAGAAGACCTCAGCTCCTCGGCATTGGCGGAGATAGAAGCAACCCCCTCGCTCATCTGCTCGACCGTCGCCGACACCTCGATAACCGCCTTGGCCTGATTCGTAGCACTGTCAGACACTTGGGACGAGGTAATCACCAACTCCTCTGCCGACGAACCCACCGAAGCCGATACGCCAGCCACCTGCCGAACGGCGAGCTGGAAGCTCTCGATTAGTTCGTTGAATGCCTGAGCGGTCCGGGCAATCTCATCGTGCCCAACAATTCGCACGCGCTGGGTCAAATCTCCATCGCGCAGCTTGATGGACGCCTGCTCGATGGCGCGAATCGAGCGAATGATGTGCGCGCGCAACAGCAAACTTACGACCAGGGCCAAGCCAACTGCTGTGAGCAGGGTCACGATCAGCACCTGGGTAACGTTCTGCACCACCCGAGTCGCGTCGCTGAAGGCCTGCGTCGTCAGGCTTTCCTGCAATATCAACAAGCGTCCGAATTGCCCGAGCAGGCTATTGTAGTCGGCGCGCAGATTGCCAAGCATCGACACGGCCTGCATCGGATCGCTAAGGGCCATGCTTTTCAGCTCGGCAAAGCCGCCTGCCACCACCGTGGCCTGCTCCTGCAAAGCCAGATAGAGCGCGCGCTCATCCTCGCCCAGGCGCTCTTGCGCAGCACTCTTGCGCAACCCCGCGAGCATTTCCTCGACACTCAGCTCCATTTCCTCGAGATAAGCTTCCAGTTCTTCGGCCGACGCGTCACCGTTCGACTCGAGAATCCGCACCACCATGGCATAGGCGTTGGCCATGGCGGCCTGAGACGCCGCCGAGATGTCCAGTGCCTGCTTATATTGCTTGACCCGCAACTGCTCCATCTCGTCGATGACCTCCTGCTGACTGGACAACCCCTGATAAGCGACTGCCGAGATAACCAGAAGGGAAAACACAAAGAAGGCGGGCAGCATGAGCAGCTTGGCGCCAATGGAGAAGCGGCTGAGCGAGAGCATCGTTGTACCTTTCATGTTGTTGTAATGGGGTGGTTCGATCAGGCATGACTAGACAGATAATCCACTCTGCAATATTCTAAATCCAGCATTCAATTCTTATTTCAGAACAATGATAACCAGATTCACGTAAAATCGGCAGAAACCGCCGAGCTACCTGGCAAGACAAAATCAACAAAAGGTGCCTGCCTGATGTCCACCCACAAGAACAACGCTGCTATTGATCTCACCGAGTTTCGACAAGGCTGGCGAATCGTCATCCTTGCCGTCGTCGGCGTGGCAATCAGCATCAATGCCGCCCTGCTCTACGGTTTTGGCACCCTGGTCGTGCCGCTGGAGCAGGCTTTCGGCTGGAGCAAGAGCGAACTACAGGCCTCCATCACGTTCCTGTTCGGCGGAGCGGTGATTTCCCTGCAACTGGTCGGCTGGTTCAACCTGCGCTACGGCATGAAGCGGGTCACCCTGATCTCGCTGGTGCTGCTCTCCCTGGGTTATCTGGCGACTACACAACTGCAAGGTTCGATCTGGTCGATGTACCTGGCCTTTGCTCTACTGCCGATCATCGGCATGGGCGCACTGGCGGTGACCTGGACCCAGTTGCTTAGCCTGTGGTTCGACCGCAACCGCGGCCTGGCGCTGGCGATCGGTCTCTCGGGCACTGGCATCACTGCCGCCACCATTCCGCGCCTGATGTCCTGGGGCATCGAGCATTGGGACTGGCGTGCTGCCTTTGTTATTCTCGCGCTGCTTAACCTAATGGTGCTGCTGCCGCTGACCCTGCTCTGGTTCAGGGTGCAGGGGGGCCAAGCCGCCAAGCGGCAGCACACGGGCAACGAACTGCTTGGGCTACCGGGCATGAGCTTTAAAGAAGGCATGAGCTCGCGCAAGTTCTGGACCTGCAACCTGGCGCTGGCATTGGTGATCTCATCCATCGTTGGTATGGTCACCAGCACTGTGCCGATGCTGCAGAGCCGAGGTTTGTCAGCGGGCGACGCCAACCTGATTTTCAGCTTCTTTGGCGTTTCGCTGATCTTCGGTCGCGTACTGATCGGCTATCTGCTCGACCGTCTGTGGCCGCCGGGTATAGCTGCGTTCAGTCTGGCCTTACCTGCTATCGGCTGCCTCATCTACCTCGGTGGTACGCCGGACTTCGCCCTGCTGATGCTCGCCGCCGTGATGATCGGCTTCGGCGCTGGCGCGGAATTCGACATCGCCGCCTTCCTCGTTGCTCGCTACTTTGGGCTACGCGAATACGGCAGACTGTTTGGCGTGCATCAGGGGCTGAACACCGTGGCCTCGGCGCTTGCGCCTTTGCTGTTCGCCTTGATGCTTAGCCGAACCGGCTCCTACACCTCGATGCTGCTCTACTCCATGGCCTGCAGCCTAATTGGCCCCCTGCTCTTGCTGACCCTCGGCCGCGTCCCGCATTTCTCCGCGCAGCCCATTCCTGCCACTGCCACAACCGTTTAATAGGAATCCGACCATGCCCACTCTCACCCTCATCGAACACAACGGCACAGCACACCAGGTGACCGGAGAAATTGGCCAATCGGTCATGCAAGCGGCAATGTTCGCGTCGGTGCCCGGTATCCAGGCCGATTGCGGTGGCGCTTGCAGCTGCGCGACCTGCCACGCCTATGTCGACGACCAGTGGCTGGCGCGCCTGCCCGCCGCCGAAGGCACCGAAGCCGACATGCTCGAGTATGCCGTCGAGCGCAACGACAACAGTCGCCTGACCTGCCAGTTGATCATCAGCGAAGCACTCGATGGCATGGTGCTACGCCTGCCCGCATCACAATTCTGAAGCCCGAACCACGTTCGCGGCACGCTAACAATAAGAAGGAGGCTCCATGTCACTCGCTTCGGTAGTCATTGTCGGTGCCGGCCAAGCTGGCTTTCAGGTCGCCACCTCGCTGCGCCAGGCCGGCTATGGCGGGCGCATCAGCCTGATTGGCGACGAACCCGGTCTGCCCTACCAGCGACCGCCGCTGTCCAAGGCCTACCTGCTCGGCAAGATAGGTGCGACCAACCTGCTGTTCCGCCCGGAGAACTTCTATACCGAGCAACGCATCGAGCTAAGGCATGACCGCGTCACCGCCATCGACCGCCAGAACCGACGGGTCCTGCTCGAGGGCGGCGAAGCCCTGGCCTACGATCACCTGGTACTGGCCACCGGAGCGCACAACCGTCCCCTGCCGGTACCCGGTGCCGAACTCGAAGGCGTATTCGGCATCAAGACCAAGATCGATGCCGACACCCTGGCGCCGCTCGCCAAACAGGCGCGCAACGTGGTGGTGGTCGGCGCCGGCTTCATCGGCCTGGAGTTCGCCGCAGTGGCGGTGTCGCTGGGCTCAGCCGTGCATGTCCTGGAACTGGGCGACCGACCAATGGCCCGCGCGGTCAGTCGCGAGATGTCCGAGTTGTTCAGCCAGGCACACCACCGCTGGGGCGTGCACCTGGACTTCCGTCAGGGCCTGACTCGGGTGATCGGCGAGAATGGCCGCGTCACCGGGGTGGAAACCTCCGATGGACGCATATTGGATGCAGACCTGGTGGTCTTCGGCATCGGCGTGATTCCCAACACGCAACTGGCCAGCGAAGCCGGCCTGGACATCGCCAATGGCATCAAGGTCGATGCCAATCTGCTCACCTCCGACCTGCATATCTCGGCGATCGGCGATGTCGCCTGTTTTCCATGCCTGCAGAACGACGAACAGCCAACGCGCCTAGAGTCCGTACAAAACGCCGTGGATCAGGGGCGCACCGTGGCCGCCCGACTGATGGGCAAACCGGCGCCCTATGGGGCGCTGCCCTGGTTCTGGACCGATCAGGGCGACATGAAACTGCAGATCGCCGGCCTTTCCAACGGCTATGACAGCACCGTGGTCATCGGCTCGCCGGACAGCGCGCAGCTCTCGGTGCTGTGTTTCCGCGGCGACCAGTTGATCGCGGTGGAGTCGTGCAATCGCCCTGGCGATCATCTGGCGGCGCGCAAGATCCTCTCACGCCCACCCCAGCTCAGCCCAACAGAAGCGGCCGCAGCCGGTTTCGACCTCAAGGCCTGGGAAGCCGCCAACCGCGACTGACCACCCCAGTGCCGCGCCCCAACCGGGCGCGGCGCGTGGCCAAGGACAAACCTACGACCCGCAAGGCGACGAAGGATGAACGCCAGTAGAAAATCCCTTCCAGTCGGCCTGTCGATCGTTTCGATCGTCTGCTTCAACTTCGCCTCATTCATAAGCAATGGGCTGCCACTGGCCGTGCTGCCCGGCTACGTGCTGAACACCCTGGGCTTCGGCAGCGCCATGGCCGGCCTGGTAATCGGCCTGCAATACCTGACGACCCTGCTGTCGCGTCCGCTCGCCGGACAGCTCGCCGACCGCTTCGGGGCAAAACGCACGGTGATGACAGGGTTGGCCTTCCTTGCGGCCAGCGGCCTGCTGACTGCTCTGACATTTCTGCTGCCGACTACGCCTTGGGCCGGCCTGACACTGCTGATGGCCGGCCGCATCCTCCAGGGCGTTGCCTCGGCCTTGATTTCCACGCCCAGCTGCACCTGGGCCATCGGCCTGCATGGCCCGTCGCGCACGGCGCAGATCATGTCCTGGAACGGTATCGCCGCCTATGGCGGCACCGCCATAGGCGCACCGCTCGGCGTGCTGATCCGCGATCACCTGGGGCTCGCCGGCATCGGTATCGCTATCACCCTGCTCGGCTGCCTGCCCCTGCTGTTCGCCCTGACCAGGCGTCCCGCGCCCTTGTTGCCGGGCCTACGGCTGCCGTTTCGCAGCGTGTTCATGGCCGTGCTGCCCAGTGGTCTCGCCGTCGCCTGCAGCTCGGCGGGCTTCGGCAGTCTGACCGCCTTCGTCGCCCTGTACTTCGACAGCCTGGGCTGGGATAACGCGGCCTATTGTCTGAGCGCTTTCGGTGGTGCCTTCATCTTCGCTAGGCTGGTTTCGCCCAATGTGGTGCCACGCTTCGGCGGTTATCGGGTGGTCACGGTGTGCATGGCCGTACAGACCCTGGGGCTGCTGCTCGTCTGGCTCGCGCCTTCGCCTCTGGTGGCGATCCTCGGTTCCGCACTGACCGGTCTCGGCGTTTCCTGGGTCTATCCGGGGCTGGCGGTGGAAACCCTGGCACGCACGCCGGAGGCCAACCGCAACTCGGCCCTGAGCACGCTTTCGCTGTTCTTCGATCTGGCGGTGGGCCTGGCGGGGCCGGTGATGGGGCTGGTCGTTTCCGGCTTCGGCCTGGCGCAGGTCTTCTTCTGCTCGGCCCTGCTCTCGGCCATCGGCCTGCTGCTGATGCTGAATCTCCAGCGGCACTCTCGCCGCTGAACCGGCTGCACAGCGGCCCTGACAAAAAGACATTTTCACTAATATTGTCCACATACATTCACGACAGGTCACCACGGTCTGCCAGAAAGCCGCCGCACCAGCCCCTCCCCTTCCCCTGCAAAGCCTCGCCACTAATGACCTGCTATCCGACTCACCAGCATCTCTGCAAAACGTGATCGGTGGTCCCCCAGTACCGATCATTCGTTGACCCAGATCAATTCACAAGCCGGGATCTGAGCAGATAATCGGCTCGCAACTGAACACATTTACACATTTTGTTCATATTAAAGAAAAACAAGAACGGAGATCGAGCATGACCAGTTACACGAATCCGGTACTGAACGATGGCACGAGAATCTCGGACCTGATCGACCTGGAAAACCGTGAAGTGAAGATGCGGACGTTGTCCGACCCCGAACTTTACAACCTGGAAATGAAGAAGATCTTCGCCAGGACCTGGGTGTTCCTCGGCCACGAAACCGAAATACCCAACAAGGGCGACTACGTCGTTCGCGACATGGGCTCCGACTCGGTGATCGTCGCCCGCTCCGGCGACGAGCAGATCTATGTGTCTCTGAACGTCTGCCCGCACCGCGGCATGAAGATATCCACCCTCGACGGCGGCAACGCCTCCACCCACCTGTGCATCTACCACGGCTGGGCCTTCAAGCCCAATGGCGACTTCATCGGCGCGCCGGTGGAGAAGGAATGCATGCACGGCAAGACCCGCACGAAAGATGAGCTTGGCCTGAAGAAGGCCCGGGTGGCGGTCTATGGCGGACTGATCTTTGCCACCTGGAATATCGACGGACCGTCCTTCGAGGACTTCCTCGGCGATGCCAAGTGGTACTTCGACACGCTCTGGTGCCGCACCATCGCCGGCATGGAGGTACTCGGCCCACCGCAGCGCTTCGTCGTCCGCGCCAACTGGAAGACCGCCGCCGAGCAGTCGGCCTCCGACGGCTTCCACACCCTGACCCTGCACCGCTGGCTGGGCGAGGTCGGTCCCTACGCCAAGAAGCCGGACGCCGAGGGCAAAGGTGGCGACCTGACCCCGGAGATGTACGGCACCGAGGTGTGGACCGAGCATGGACATACCATGCGTTGCATCGAGCTGGATCGCAAGATCCGCCGCCTCACCGGTAAGGACCCAGCCACCCTGACCCCGGAGGAAAAGCTCACCCTGCTACCGCCGCCGGGCATCACCAAGGAGATGGTGCCGGAACTGCTCAGTCGTTTCAGCGACGAGCAGTTGCAGCTGATGAGTTCGCGTCCGCCGCAGGTCGGCAACTTCTTCCCCAACGGCCTGTTCGAGTTCATCTACCTGCCACAGCCGGACGGCACGGTACTCGGTGCCATGGCGCTGCATGCCTATGTACCCAAGGGGCCGGACAAGCTGGAGTTCGTCAACTGGATCCTGGCGGAGAAGGACACCCCGCCCGAGATCAAGGCACTGATGTTGCGCCAGTCGATCCAGTTGCTCGGCACCTCCGGGATGGTCGAACAGGACGACTCCGACACCTGGCCGCACCAGACCATCGCTTCCAAAGGTGCGATGAGCCAGGACATCACCCTCAAGTATCAAGCGCTCTACGAGAACGGCAGGCCAGCCAATTGGCCCGGCCCAGGCTATGTCGGCGAAGGTTTCACCAAGGACGATACCCAGTGGCAATGGTGGCTGTACTGGCACGCGCTGATGACCGCCTGAGCCCACGTCCCCGCACCTTCGCACAACCGTCGTCCGCTCCGCGCGGACGTCATGCACAGCATTCTGGAGAAACGCCATGAACGAATTGCAGCGCCTGCTCGAGCCCACCCCGCTGCCGCCAACCGACCGCGCCAAGCGCGTTTCCAGCGGCGACCCGCTGTACCACGAGATCCTCGACTTCCTCCACGACGAGGCCGAGCTGCTCGACACTCTGCAACTGCGCCAGTGGGGCGAGAGCCTGACCCGGGACCTCGAATACAACCTGCCGATCCGCCTGACCCGCCCGGTGCGCCAGCAGGCGCAGACTGTGGTGCGCACCGTGCAGCACATGCACGACAACTACGGTTCGATGATGGTGCGGATCATGCGCATCACCGACACCAAGAGCGCCTGGGGCGAAGACCCGCCCTCGCGCACCAAGCGCCTGGTCAGCAATGTCCGCGTATTCCATACCGACAAGGCTAACGAATACAAGGTGCTGAGCTACCTGCTGGTGACCCGCAGTCGCTTCGACTTCGACGACTTCGACCTGATCCCCTGCGAGCGCCACGACATCCTGCGCCGCGAGGACGGGCAACTGAAGCTGGCGCGCCGTGAAATCATCGTCGACCAAGCGGTTATCGGCACGCCGAACCTCGGCATCTTCTTCTGATCCCGAAACACCCACGACAAGGGAGAACAACAATGAAACTCGAAGAAATGATCCTAGTCAGCGTCGACGACCACGCTATCGAACCGGCCGGAGCCTTCGACCGGCACATGCCGGAGCGCTTCAAGGGCCGTCAGCCACATATCGAACAGCATGGAGGGCGCGACGTCTGGGTATTCGAGGAGCAGGCCACCGGCTATATGGGCCTCAATTCCGTGGTCGGCCGGCCGAAAGAGGAATACGGCATGGAGCCGCTGGGTTACGAGCAGATGCGCCGCGGCACCTGGGACATCAAGGCGCGGGTCGACGACATGAGCGCCAACGGCATCCTCGGCTCGCTGTGCTTCCCGACCTTTCCCGGCTTCGCCGGCCAACGCTTCCAGAATCACCCGGACCGAGCCGTGTCCCTGGCGGCGATCCAGGCCTACAACGACTGGCACCTGCACGACTGGTGTAACGTCGCACCGGGGCGTTTTATCCCCTTGATGCTGGTGCCCTGGTGGGACATGCAGGCCGCTGCCGCGGAAGTCACGCGCCTGGCGAAACTTGGCGTGCACGCCGTATCGCTGTCCGACAACCCGGCGCTGCACGGCTTCCCGTCGATCCACAGCGACTACTGGGATCCGCTGTGGAAGGCCTGTGCCGACAACAAGGTGGTGATCTGCTGCCACATCGGTACCGGCATCAAGGCCGAGCACGCCTCCGAGCTGTCGCCGATCGATGCCTGGATCACCTCCATGCCGATCTCCATCGCCAACTCGGCGGCCGACTGGATCTGGGCACCGATGTGGAAGAAATTCCCCGACCTGCGCATGGCCCTGTCCGAAGGTGGCATCGGCTGGATCCCCTACCTGCTGGAACGTGCCGACTTCACCCACCGCCACCACCACGCCTGGACCAATGCCGACTTCGGCGGCAAGAAGCCCAGCGATATCTTCCGCAAGCATTTCATCACCTGCTTCATCGAGGACGATTTCGGCCTGCGCAACCTGCCGGACGTGGGCGAAGACATGGTCACTTGGGAGTGCGACTACCCGCACTCCGACTGCACCTGGCCAAACTCGCCGGAAATCGCCTGGGAAAGCCTCAAGCGTCTGCCCAAGGCGAGCATCGACAAGGTCACCCACCTTAACGCCATGCGCGAGTTCTCCTACGACCCGTTCGCCCTGCTCGGCCGGGAGAACTGCACGGTCGGAGCCCTGCGCGCCCAGGCCACGCACGTCAGCACTGAACCGGCGCTGGGCATGGGCGGCGCCGCGCCCAAGCGCGAGAAAGGCAAGCCGGTGACCTCTGGCGACATCAACGCGATGTTCGCCCAGGCGGACGCCCAGACCGCGTTGTAAGGAAGGCCATGGCGACTCTCCCGAGCAAAGGCCGGGAGAGTCAGGTTCAGACAACAACAAGAGGCCATCATGGACATCATCGGTATCGGCTACCTGGGCTTCGAAAGCCCGAACCTGGAAGCCTGGCGCGAGTACGCGCCGCAGGTGCTCGGCCTGGGGCTGGGCAACACCCCGCCGGGCGACCCCGGCTCCCTATACCTGCGCAGCGACGACCGCCGCCACCGCATTGCCTTCCACCCCGGCCCCGTCGACCGCATCGCCTACATCGGCTGGGAAGCGCGCGGGCGGCAAGCCTTCGACGCGGCGGTGGCGCGCTTCCGCGACGCCGGCGTGGCCCTGGAGGTTGGTAACGCCGCCCTCTGCGAGACACGCGGCGTGCGCGAGCTGGTGCGCTTCCGCTGTCCGGCGGGCTACCGCCACGAACTGTTCTACGCGCAGAAATGGACGCCTCGCTCGTTCGTCCCCGGCCGTCCGCACGGCGGCTTCGTCGCCGACGAGCGCGGCGTAGGCCACATCGTCCTGATGACTCCGGATTACGGCCCGGAACTGGAAGCCTTCTTCATCGACCTGATGGGCTTCCACTGGTACGGCGCCGGCGCCGGCAAGGGCCGCACCGGCTTCTTCCGCGCCAAGCTCAACGACAAGACCAGCCATGACATCGCCTTCGGCCACGCTCCCGGCATGAAAGGCGTGCAACACATCGGGCTGTTTGTCAGAAGCCTGCGCGACCTCGGCGAAACCTACGACATCGTGCACAAGCGCGAGCTGCCGATGCAGATGACCCTCGGCCAGCACAGCCAGGATCCGCACGTTTCCTTCTACCACTTCAGCCCGTCCGGCTTCGCCGTGGAGTGCATCCACGAACTGCAGCCCTGGCACCACGACGGCTTTGAGCTGAACCCCGAGCAACTGAGCGTCTGGGGCCACGAGCAGGTCGGGCCGATTCTCGGACCGAGCGTCATGCCCCTGGTGCAATACCCCGACGACTAGCCCGCCGCGCCGCCTTGGGCGGCGTGGCAACCTGACTAATATCGATAGAACAAGGACAAGAAGATGAGCAAGACTTATGACATCGTCATCGCCGGCGGCGGCCACAACGGCCTGGTCGCTGCCTGCTACCTAGCCAAGGCCGGGCAGAGCGTCTGCGTGGTGGAAAAGAACGACAAGGTCGGCGGCGGTGTGATGACCCGCGAGCTGACCGTGCCCGGTTTCAAGCACGACGTCTGCTCGGTGGCGCACACCCTACTGCAGGCCAACCCGCTGCTGCGCAACGACGAACTGGAGCTGAAAGCGAAGTTCGGCCTGAAGTACATCAACCCCGACAAGATGACCGCGATCTTCTACGATGACGGCAGCACCTTGGAGTTCTACACCGACCTGGAGCGCACCTGCCAGGCCATCGCCAAGTTCTCCGAGCGTGACGCCGAGGCCTACCGCCGCTTCAACCACCAGGTATTCCAGAACCTCGACATGCTGGTCATGGGCATGTTCAACACGCCACCGAGCGCCTCGCACCAGGCGCTGATAATGGAACAGAGCCAGGTCGGCCAGGAACTGATGCGCACCCAGGCGATGAGCGCCTGGGACTACATCAGCGAATGGTTCGAGAACGACAAGGTCAAGATCGCCCTGGCCCGCTACGCCTCCGAGGCGATGATGAACCCGTTCGACAACGGCACAGGCTTCGGCTTCTACATCATCCTGCCGCTGATGCACCGCTACGGCGTGGGCATCCCGGTCGGAGGCTCCGGTGCCTTCGCCGACGCCCTGCGCGCCTGCCTGGAACACCACGGCGGCGAGGTGCGCACCGAGGCGCCGATCCGCCAGTTCAAGATCGAAGGCGGCAAGGCGACCGGTGTGATCCTCGAAACCGGCGAGGAGATACTGGCCCGCAAAGGCGTGATTTCCACCCTGCACGCCAAGCAGGTATTCCCCGCCATGGTCCCCGGCTGCGAACTGCCCGAGGGCTTCGAGCAGCGTATCCGCACTCTCAAGCACAGCAGTTTCCAGCCGTTCAACATGCACGTCGCGCTGCATGAGGCGCCGCGCTACAAGGTCGGCCCGGCGGTGGACGACTTCTTCTGGGTGGAGCGCTCGCACTCCGACCCCGAGGAATTCGCCCGCGCCTTCCGCGACCTGGAGTACGGCATCCCGCGTCGCGACTTCATCGCCTACGTGACCCAGGACACCTACGACAAGACCCGCGCGCCGGAAGGCAAGCGCGTGCTCAACATGTACGCCTTCTGCCCCTACAACCTCAAGGGCGGCGCCCAGCGCTGGGACGAGATCGGCGAAGAGGTGGCACACGCCTTCCTCGACGACCTGCGCAAGCTCACCACCAACATGGACGACGACAACATCATCGGCTTCTCCTGGATGACCCCGCTGGACATCGAGCGCCACAACAACGCCATGATTGGTGCCGACATCCTGCACTTCGGCTCCTACTCCTGGCAGATCGCCGGCAACCGCCCCGCCCCAGGCTACGCCCAGTACAAGTCGCCGGTGGAGGGCCTGTACCTGGCCGGCGCCAGCACCCACCCCGGCGGCGGCGTCACCGCGGCTTCCGGACGCAACGTGGCGCGGGTGCTGCTGGAGGAATCCGGCCTGGACTTCGACGAACTGGTCGGCGCCTGACCACCCCCTTGCAGGAGCGATCGCAGCATGAAAATGTTCAGCAAGGAAGGTGTGGAGATGGTGGACGTCAAGTCCATCAAGCGGGATGGCGAGCAACTGGTCATCAAGGGCAAGGTCATGGGCGCCATGGCCACCACCATCCTGGTCAACCCGGAAGACTGCTGGCAGGCCGCCCGGCTGCTCGGCATCGGCGTGATCCTGCGCCTGCCGCTGATCCTGTTCAAGGGCTGGTTGGCCGCGCACAGGAAGGCCCGGGGTAACGACTGAGTCTGGTGCAAACGGAGCGCGACCATCGCACTCCGCTTGCCCGATCAAGCCTTGATGAAATAACGCACCGACAGCCTGCCGTTCTGGAAACGGTACAGCTCGATGGTTTCGATACCGCCACTGCCGTCGCGTAGCGCATTGCGATGGTGGCAGGCGGCTTCCTCGCCGTTGATGATGGTTTCCTTGACCTCCACGCGGAAACGCGGCTGCTGGTTTTCCC
>RCUR01000031.1_pt1 | contig 45275 bp, 35 predicted proteins | sample 2166151 | NCBI WGS metagenome assembly RCUR01 (sample SAMN09932785, study PRJNA488358) | compost metagenome | isolation source: compost soil in an enriched community | place: Germany: Experimental Botanical Garden
CCGTAGCGCCTCGTCTGCCTTGGCGGACAGCACGAGCACCGGCACGTGAAGCAAGGTTGGGCTCGCGCGCATCTCGTCTACCAGGCGGTCACCGCCAAGCTTCGGCATCATCAGGTCGGAAACCACCAGATCCGGTGGTTCGGCAAGCGCTCGCTCCAGCGCCTCCGCACCATTGGCGGCCGCCACGACACGGTACTCGTCGCCGAGCACCTCGGCGATGAAACGCTGCATTTCGCCATTATCTTCGACCACCAGAACCTGCGGGCGGTCCGCTGAGCGTGGCGGTGCAGGGGTATCGAGCGTGGTCCGCTGCAGCTCCTCGATGGCGAAGTTGACGACGCCACCGCTCTCCCGTGGGGCGAGGAGCGCTTCGGCATGGCGGACGTAAGCACCCTGCGGGGCGCGCAGTGGCATCTCGACCTGGAATAGCGCACCGCCACCCGGCGCATCCAGGGTGACTATGGTGCCACCGTGCAGGTCGACGAAGTCCTTGACCAGCGCCAGGCCCAGGCCGGTGCCGCCGAATTCGCGCGTGTTCCCACCCTGGGCCCGGCGGAAGCGGTCAAAGATCGTCGAGCGCATCTCGGGGGCGACCCCGCAGCCGCTGTCCTGGACGCTGAGCAGCAGACGATCGTTCCCGCTGAGTTCGAGGGCGCACCTGATCCGGCCTCCGGCAGGCGTGAACTTGAAGGCGTTGGAGAGCAGATTGAGCAGAATGCCGTCGAATTTCTCCGGGTCGACTTCTGCTTCCAGCGTGTCGGGCGCGGTGATCACATAAGAAAGCGAGCGCTGCGGCGCCAGCGCGTCGAAGTGCGCGGCGACCGTGCGCACAACGTGCGCCAGGTCGACGCGCGCGTAATGGACCGTCATCTTGCCTGCCTCGAGCTTCGCCAGGTCGAGCAGGTCGTTGACATGCTTGAGCAGCGTCGCGGCATTGCGCTGGATGACCCCGAGGTCGCGCCGCTGCAGCTCGTCGAGATTCGCTCCGCTGGCGAGAATGGACTCGACCGGGCCGAGAATCAGAGTCAGCGGCGTGCGTAGCTCATGGCTGATATTGGCGAAGAAGTCGCTCTTCAGTTCGTCCATGTGCCGGATCTTGTCGAGCAACCTTTGCAGCTCCTCGTTCTTCCGCGCGATCTCGGCTTCGGCGTGCTTCTTCTCGGTGATGTTGCGGCCTTCGGCGAGTAGGAACACGATCTTGCCGTTCTGGTCTTTTATCGGCAGCAGCGAGAAATCGATGATGATCGTTTCCTCGCCAGCGGCTTGACCGTAGATTTCGACTTCGCTTTGCACGAACTCTCCCCGGCCTGCCCGGAGCACGCAGTCCCGCTGGAAGTCCTGAGTCTCCTTCGAGACAGCCCACCAGCGCGCCTCCCAGAACGGTTTTCCCTGAATGTCATCCAGCTGGATACCCGCCCCATCGAGCGCGGACTGGTTGATCTCCAGGGTCATACCGTTCGCGTCAAACAGGCCTACGAACTGATACATCTCATCCAGCACAATGCGCGCGAGCTTCTCGCGGTGGGCCTGGAGATCGTCGGTAGCGGAGAGCGTCACATCGCTGACGTGGAGTATCGGTGAGTCCGTGAATAGCTGGCGGTTGATGGTCGGCATGTTTCACCTTTCGTGTGAACAGCAGGACTTCCAGCCACCAGAAGCCTGTCGGGCGTGAGAAATTCAAGCATCGCTACGCGCATTTCCGCCGCAAGAGGCGAACACTGCAGAATCTACGTGGTGCAAGCTTTACCGCAAAGTCCGACAGGATGCCAGTCGACGGCAGCGTAGCGGGTTTCGTCCGCGGCAATAGCAGGTTCGTTTGATCGGTTTCTTATCCGGCTTGCCGTCCAGATCCACGGCTACGAACTGTGCATGTGCATTCCCAGGCGAACAACCACTCCAAAAACCGGCAACCTGCGCAATAGTCCCGTGCTTGAGCCTTTCGGCATGACGCGCGGGCTCGTCACGCCTGCGCAATAGGCCTCGGGAAGCGGCCTGGAAGGCAGTCAAGCCGGGCGATTCAGTTACACCTTGGTATAACGCCGTGCACCTTTTTGACAGGTTCCGAACAAGGTTGCGCGCAGCATACTTCAATCGCGCAGGCCCTCTTGATGGGCTTCCCTAGGTGGGCAGCGCCGCCCTTACTGATAAATATAAGAAAGGAGACGGACATGGCTGTATTGAGCCGGATGGATTGGTACGACATCGCCAGAACGACCAACTGGACGCCGAAGCATGTCACGGAAGACGAGTTGTTCCCGCCGGAGCTGAGTGGCAGCTTCGATCTCCGCATGGATAAATGGGAAAACTATGACGAGCCCTACAAGCAGACCTATAACGAGTACGTCAAGGTACAGCGGGAAAAGGATGCCGGCGCTTACTCGGTAAAAGCTGCGCTGGAGCGCAGCAAGATGTTCGAAACGGCCGATCCGGGCTGGCTCAGTGTCATGAAGTTGCACTACGGGGCCATTCCCCGTGCCGAATACTCAGCCTCTACGGCCGAGGCGCGGATGGCACGCTTCGGTAAAGCGCCAGGCATGCGCAATATGGCGACACTCGGCATGATGGACGAGATTCGTCATGGCCAGATTCAGCTGTTCTTCCCCCACGAGCATTGCCCCAAGGATCGTCAGTTCGACTGGGCCCACAAGGGCTATGGCACTAACGAGTGGGCAATTATCGCCGCGCGCCACATGTTCGACGACATGATGACCACGCGCAGTGCGGTGGGTGTCGCGTTGATGCTCACCTTCGCCTTCGAAACCGGCTTCACCAACATGCAGTTCCTGGGTCTGGCGGCGGATGCCGCAGAAGCCGGCGACTGGACGTTCTCGAACCTGATTTCCAGCATCCAGACTGACGAATCGCGGCATGCCCAAATCGGCGCCCCTCTGGTGTCCGTGCTGGTTGCCAATGGCAAGAAAGCCGAAGCGCAAAAACTGGTGGACATCGGCATCTGGCGTGCCTGGAAGCTGTTTTCGGTACTGACCGGCCCGGTGATGGACTATTACACGCCGCTCGAGCACCGCAAGCAGTCCTTCAAGGAGTTCATGCAGGAGTGGATTGTTACCCAGTTCGAACGCTCGCTGCTCGATTTGGGCCTGGATACCCCTTGGTACTGGAATCAGCTCCTGGAAGAGATCGACTCTCAGCACCATGGCATGCACCTGGGGGTTTGGTACTGGCGACCGACGGTATGGTGGAATCCGGCAGCAGGTGTATCACCGGAAGAGCGTGACTGGCTGGAGGAAAAATATCCGGGCTGGAATGCGACCTGGGGTAAGAACTGGGATGTCATCACGGAAAACCTGCTGGCTGGCAAGCGCGAACTGACCTATCCGGAAACCCTGCCGGTCGTCTGCAACATGTGCCAGCTGCCGATCAACCAGACGCCTGGCCCAGCCTGGAAAGTGCGTGATTTCCCTCTGGTCTATAAGGACCGCACCTATCACTTCTGCTCAGAGGGCTGCAAGTGGTGCTTCGAGGAAGAGCCGGAACGCTATGCCGGACATCTTTCCCTGGTTGATCGCTTCCTGGCCGGGATGATCCAGCCAATGAATCTCGAGGGTGCCTTGAAGTACATGGAATTGGCACCGGGGGAAATCGGTGACGATGCCCATGGCTACGCCTGGGTCGAAAAATTCCGGGCCGCCCACAAGAAGAATACGGCCTGAATTCCGACACTGCAGACCCATAGGGACGCCGTACTCTGCGCACCCCGCGAGCCACGGCAAACCTGATATTTCGAGAGGCAATCGATATGGCACTATTTCCCTTGATCTCCAACTTCCAAGAGGATTTTGTTTTGCAACTCTTGGCCGTGGATAGCGAAAACACCATGGACGAAGTTGCTGCTGCAGCTGCTCATCATTCGGTGGGCAGGCGTGTCGCCGCCCGTCCAGGACAGATCATGCGAGTCCGCCGCCAAGGCTCGGAAAAGCCGTTTCCACGCGCAATGAAGCTCAACGATACAGATCTTAATCCCATGGAATGTATCGAAGTGGTATGGGAAGCGCCCTAATCCAGAACGTGGGTTTCATTTGCAATTTTGGGTGAAGATCAATGGCATTTTTAAAAGTTTGCAATCTGGATGATCTCTGGGAAGGCGAAATGGCGTCTTTCGAGGTCAATGGCCATGAAGTCCTGCTGGTGAGTCCAGAGGGCAGTGAGATACGCGCCTTCCAGGGCATATGCCCGCACCAGGACATCCCGCTGGTAGAAGGCACTTTCGACGGCAAGGTTGTGATTTGCCGGGCGCACCAGTGGGTATTCGATGGCTGCACCGGCGAAAGCATCAATCCTGCCAACTGCCGCTTGGCCGAGTACCCGGTAAAGATCGATGGTGAAAGCGTGCTCGTCGATACCGACGGCGTTGCTCCTGTCTTTGCACACTGATCTCCCGGCTCACCAAGACTGCCTTGCAGATCAAATGACCAATGTGCATGCCTGCCAGTGCCATGAATTGGCCTGAAGGCGCACAGCACCCGACTGGTGGTGTCGCGGCAGCTTCTACACCTGCGACGCCACCACAACGAGGGGAAAACAAAGTGAGTGGAATTTCTTCGGCACATCTGAACAACAAAGTTGGACCGGTAATGCGCCAGGGCGAACTGGCGGTAGCAGTTGCAGAGGCAGCTGAAATCGACAACCCGGGAAAGGAAATCCTCGTCGAGGACAAAGTTGCCTATCTGCGCATCCAGGCCGATGACGAGATGATCATCCATCGCAAAACCATTGAGGAAATGCTTGGCCGCCCGTTCAGCATGAACGAGCTGGAAGTGGAGCTATCTTCGTTTGCCGGCCGGATCGACACCCATGTTGATCACGTCCGCTTCTATTACAGCAAACACTTTTGACCCGAACTGCTGAGGATGCCAACCATGAGCGAAGTCGAAGTACTTAAGCCATTGAAAACTTGGAGTCACTTGGCGGCACGTCGTCGCAAGCCGAGTGAATATGAGGTAGTAACTGCCAACCTGCTGTACAACACCCGCGATCAAAATGCGCCCTACGAGGCCGACCCCGACCTGTTCATGAATCGCTGGTACAAACAGTACCGCAACGCCAGCCCGCTGCAGCATGGCGACTGGAATGCCTTTCGCGATCCTGACGAGCTGGTATATCGCACCTACAACATGCTGCAGGACGGCCAGGAAACCTATGTATTCGGCCTTCTTGACCAGTTCAACGAACGCGAGCATGACAAAGCACTGGAAGCTCACTGGGCAGGCACCCTCGCGCGGGTCTACACACCGGCGCGCTATCTCTTTCACACGGTGCAGATGACCTCGGTCTACCTGCAGCAAATGTCACCGGCCAGCACCATCACCAACTGCGTGGCCTTCCAGGCTGCCGACTCGCTGCGCTGGCTGAGCCATACGGCATACCGGACAAAAGAACTGTCGCTGACATTCCCTGACAAGGGCTTCGGCAAGGACGAGCGGCATTACTGGGAGAACGATCAAGTCTGGCAGGGTTTCCGTGAGCTCATGGAGAAGGTTCTGACTACCTGGGATTGGGGTGAAGCCTTCGTAGCCCTGAACCTGGTTGCCAAGCCGGCCATAGAGGAAACCGTCCTGCGCAAGCTGGGCGAGGTGGCACGGCATAACAATGACACCTTGCTGGGCATGTTGACGGATGCCGAGTTGCTCGATGCAACCCGCCACCGCCGCTGGGCTTCTGCACTGGTCAAGATGGCGCTGGATAACCAAGCTAACGGCGAAGTCATCAAAGGCTGGATCGCCAAGTGGGAACCCCTGGCTGACAAGGCGATCGACGCCTATTGCTCGGCCCTGTCCGATGCGCCCAACGCAGCTGCCGACGCCAAGAGCGCGACACGCGACTTCCGGCGTTCACTACAGCTCTGATCCGTCGGATTGACCGTTACTGGCCGTTTTCTCCCTTCTCGACATTGCTTGCCAGCTTGTTGAGAAGGGAGAGTCTACAAGTGGGAAAAATCATGGCTATTCACCGAATTTCACTCGATGGCAACACCTGCGAATTCCAGCAAGAGGGCCACGACACCGTGTTGCGTGCAGCTCTGCGGGCCGGCGTGGGCTTTCCCTACGAATGCAACTCTGGTGGTTGCGGCAGTTGCAAATTCGATCTGCTCGAGGGGGAAGTCGACAATTTGTGGCCAGATGCACCAGGCCTAACTGAGCGTGATCGGCGCAAAAACTACTTGCTGGCATGCCAGTGCCGGGCAACGTCAGATTTGCGCATCAAGATGCGCCCCGCGCAAGAATATGTTCCACCTGTTGCACCGCAACGCCGGAACGCTACCTTCATCGGTGCAGTCGACTTAACTCACGACATTCGTGAATTTCGCTTTGCCACAGAAGACAATGCTGATTTTCTGCCTGGACAATATGCCACGCTGGCAATCCCCGGCGTTGCAGCACCACGCGCCTACTCCATGTCCAACCTGGCCAACACGCAGGGCGAGTGGCACTTTCAGATCCGCCGCGTGCCTTCGGGAAAAGCAACAGAGCGCCTTTTCCACGAACTGACCGTGGGTGACAACATCGAAATCGATGGACCCTATGGCCTGGCATGGCTACGAGAGGAAAATTCGCGCGACATCGCCTGCATAGCGGGAGGCTCGGGACTTGCCCCGATGATCTCCATCGCACGCGGCGCCTCGGCAGCGGGCCTGCTGAAAACGCGGAACCTGCACTTTTTCTACGGCGGTCGTACACCACGAGATATTTGTGGCGAGTCCTTGTTGCGCCAACTTCCCGAGTTCGGCAAGAACATCCACTTCCACCCGGTGGTATCGCTCCCAGGGCAGGATCCAGACGAAAATTGGTCCGGAGAAACAGGCTATGTTCACGATCTGGTACGCCGTGAACTTCACGACTGGATGAATGACTTTGAGTTTTATCTGGCGGGACCGCCGCCCATGACAAAAGCTCTGCAAGAAATGCTCATGGTTGGCTATCGAGTGCCTTTTGACCAAGTGCATTTCGATCGATTCTTCTGATTTCAGCCGCAGTACCTGCCCACTGCTGCGCGATGCCGCCCCACAGTATATCGGCGAATTCGAAATTTGATTAAAAACCCGAAGTCGTAACCAAGGCTCTCATCAAGCAGCAACACAGACAACGCCAACCTTAAAAAAACAATAAAGCAAGGTATATGCCAATGAAAAAACTCTGTACGCTTTCAGCTGCAATTCTCGCTATTAGCTCACAAGCGACTCTGGCTACCGAAGTTTTCCGGCTGGAGGGTTTCGGCGCAATTTCCCGCGGCATGGGCGGAACCGCAACGGCATTCAATGTTGGCGCAGCGGGCATGATGAGCAACCCCGCAACACTGTCGTTGATGCCACAAGGCTCTGAGCTTCATTTGGGCATGGATGCAGTGATTACCGATATCGACACAAAAAACCTGGAAACAGGCGAAAACGCGTCATCCAGCACACACTCCAAGAACCGCGGGCCTTATCTGGCACCGCAACTTGCTTATACCTACAACAATGGCTCCCTTGCACTGGGGGTCGGCGCCTTTGCCCAAGGCGGGCTGGGAACAGAATACGGCAACAACAGCTTTCTTTCCCGCGCCTCCGGAAACCTGGATACTTCGCTCGAGAATTCGAGCCGACTACTGGTCTTGAACATCCCCTTCGCCGTCAGTTACCAGGTCAACGATAAACTGACAGTGGGCGCCAGCCTTGATGCCATGTGGCAAGGCTTAAACCTCGAACTGCTCCTCGGCGCAGACCAGGTTGGCTCATTGATCGGCGCAGGCAGGGTGAACGGTAGCCTTGTACCTGTACTTGGCGGTTTACCCGATCTCCGTGGCGCGCACTTCAGCTTGAGCAAAAACCAACCCCTTGACAGTGGTGTTGACGCCTGGGGTTTTGGAGGGCGCTTCGGAATGACCTACGAAGTTTCCAACAACACCATTCTGGGGGCAGCGTACACCCTGGAAAGCCAGATGGGTGATATGGATGGACGGGCCACACTTACCGCGGTTGACGGGATCGCAGGCCAGATACCTCTGGATGGCAAGATCAAGCTGCGTGACTTCCAGATGCCCGCCAAGCTGGACTTCGGCATCAGCCACAGCTTCAACTCACAGTGGCTTTTTACAGTCGATGTATCGCGCGTATTCTGGAAACACGCAATGAAGGATATCAATGTCGGATTCACATCAGACAATGGGGGCAATATAGACATCCTACTCCCGCAAAACTACAAGGATCAGGATATCCTGGCAGTTGGCCTGGCCTACAAAACGGGCAAATGGACGCTGCGCACCGGAGCTCGCATATCTGATCAAGCGCTCCGCTCCGACACGTTGTTTGCTGTAATCCCCGCCATTCCAAGGAAGCATGCTTCGGCTGGCTTTACCTATGATTTCTCGAACGAGAACAGTGTGGATTTTGCCTATTCCCATGCATTCAAAGAATCGATGGATAACTCCAGCCTACCAAACACTTCAGCTCCCATGCGCGTCAGCCACGCACAAGACAACTTTGTTCTTGATTACACTCACAGGTTCTGATTAAATCTTGGGAATTGCAGGGACTGAGTTCAATACAACTAAGTACCTGAAAAAAGTCTTCGCATATTTTGAGCGGCCGGCCACGCACGTAGAACTCTTGTGTGGCCGGCCTTCCACAGGAGCCGCCTGCTTCAGAAAATACGCGGAAACTTATTTGCTCTCACTTACCGCAGTGAGCCTGGCAAGGATCAATGGTGCGAGCCGGAATCCTTCTGCCGAACGGGATAGCCGCCACACCGGCTGTTACTACGATCGCCCCTTCGCCTTCTCGTAGGCCGCACCGCGCTCGCGCTTGCCCACGGCGACCACGACCACTACCACGCGTTCGTCCTCCACGCGGTACACCAGCCGGTAACCCGAGGCGCGCAGCTTGATCTTGTAGTGGTTCGGCATCTCGCGCAGGGCGTCGGCCGGCACCTTGGGCAACTCCAGGCGCTCGCGCAGTTTCTTCTTCAACTGCTCGCGCCGGTGTGGCCCAGCTTCTCCCACTCCTTCAGCGCGGACGGCAGAAACTCCAGGCTATAGGTCATCCAGGCTCACCGGCACGGGCGTCTCGCCAGCACGGGCGCGAGCGATTTCGGCCAGCTCCAGATCTTCCAGGCGCTCGATCATCGCCTCGTACACTTCGGCCGGGACCAGGTAGCCCATCACCCGGTTGTGGTTGAGCACCGCCACCGGCCCGCCATCGGCACCGCCGATCACCGCGGACGGATTCTTCTTCAGCTCGGATACGCTGACGGCCTTTTCGGCCAGTATGCTTTGCATGGGCAGGACTCCTTTTCAGGTCTTTATATTGGTCTTTTTGACTGAAAGGAGGCAAGGCGGCGAGTTGCCGCTGGTCAGGTGGGATGTGTCTGGCTGGCCGCCAACACGACCATGGATGTCTGAGGTGCGCTCACGCGCACCTCGGCCTGGGCTGCTCAGCCCGGCATCTTCGCAAAGTGCGGCAGGTCGTCCAGCGGCCTGCCCCACGGCTGGGCGCTGTCGCAGTAGATGTGCATGGTCGGGCTGACCGCGGCCGGGTCGTCCAGGCTGGCGGCGCGGACGAACTGCAGGTCGGGCAGCACGGTCACGTCCGAGAACAGCGGCGAGCCGCAGTCGGGACAGAAGTGGCGGACCACCGGGTTGCCGCTGTCGCCGGCGGTGGCGTAGGTGCTGGTCGGCCCCTTGTGGCTGAAGGCGGCGCGGGGCACGGCGAACACCGTGGACATGGCGGCGCCGCTGGCGCGCTGGCAGTCGCGGCAATGGCAGTGGGCGACGATGACCGGCTCGGCCGCAGTTTCGTAGCGCACTGCGCCACAGGCGCAGCCGCCGACCAGTTTGTTTTCACTCATTCTGTATCTCCTTGCTCTGTAGCCCGAAAAACCGAAGCGACGGTCGACCGCGAGTCCGCTGTAGGGACGCGATTCCCACGGCTGGTCCAAAAAAGAGGCCGCCCGTGGGCGGCCGAAAAGGGGTGACTCAGATCGCCTTGAACAGCGGGCTACGCACCTGCTGCGCATCCGCCGCCGAGATGAACTTCTCGGTGTAGATGTCGCGCTCGAACAGGCGGCCCTGCATCAGGGTGGTGATGCAGGAGTCGATCATCAGCGGCGGGCCGCACAGGTAGGCCTTGTGGCCGCGGAAGTCGTTGGCGAAGTATTCCTTGGCCGCCTCGTGGACGAAGCCGCGGAAGCCCTGCCAGTCGGTGCCTTCCGCCTCGTGAGACAGCGCCGGCACGTACTTGAAGTTGGGGTGCCGTTCGGCCAGGGCGAGGAACTCGTCGTGGTAGTACAGCTCGCTGAGGTTGCGCTGGCCGTAGATCAGGGCAATCGGCTTGCTGAAGCCTTCGGCCAGCAGGTCGAGGATCATCGAGCGCGGGCTGGACAGGCCGGAGCCGCCAGCCATGAAGATCACCGGCACGTCGGCGGACTTCTTCACGAAGAAGCGCCCGTAGGGGCCGCTGATGGTCAGGCGGTCGCCGACCTTGAGCTGCTCGTGCACGTAGGTGGTGCCGCTGCCGCCGGGGACGATGCGGATGTTCAGCTCGATCTCGCCGCCCTCTTGCGGCGCGTTGGCGATGGAGAAGGCGCGGCTGCCGATGCCGTTGGGCAGCTCCAGGTTGACGTACTGTCCGGCCTGGAAGTGCATGCCTTCCGGGGCGTCGAGCTTGAGCCAGATGCCCTTGATGGTCGGCGTGAGGCTCTCGATGCGGCTGACGGTGCCCGGGAAGTCGCGTACCGGCAGGTTCTCGGCGTCCGGGTCTTCCTCGATCTCGGCCTCGATGGTGACATCGCTCTGCACGGTGGCGCAGCAGGCCAGGCACTTCTGCTCCTCGCGCTCGAAGTCCATCAGGGCGAAGCTGGAGGCTTCGCCGTGGTCGATCTCGCCGTCGGTGACCTGCACCTTGCAGGTGGCGCACAGGCCGTGGCAGCAGGCGTGCGGCAGGTAGATGCCGGCGCGCAGCGCGGCGTCGAGGATGGTCTGGCCTTCCTCGATCTCGATGGTCTGGCCCAGCGGCTCGATGGTCAGTTCGTAGCTCATGGCGCGCCCTCCTCTCAGTTCACTGCACACACGGTGTTCAGGCCCGGCGTGTGCATGCGCAGTTGTTCCTTGTGGCCGATGCCGTTGGCGGCGAGGCTGGCCTCGAAGTCCGGCACCCAGGGCTGGCCTTCCTTGAGCCACTCGACCTTGCTCCAGTCGAGGGCGGCGGTGTCCGGGTCGGCCTGCAGCAGCGGCAGCAGATGGCTTTCGATCAGCTCGCCGAAAGTGGCCTGCGGCAGCAGGCAGAACATGATGGGGGCAGAGAGCAGCAGGTGGTGGTCCCAGCTGATGAACACCAGTTGCTTGCCGTTGAAATTCTCGACGCGGTCGCGGGGGACGGCGACGTACTCTTTGCGGGCGACTACGGTCATGTTCGTATTCCTTCTTGTTGTTCTGGGAGAGGGGAAAGAGCATCACTCTCTCCCCGGCCCTCTCCCTCGAGGGAGAGGGAGCAAAGCAGTTACTGGTTGGAGCTGGCCATGCTGCGCCACAGTTCGAAGTTGTGCTTGTCCTGGGAGGTGGCGTAGTCGCCGTTGTCCTCGCCGTTCTTGAGGAACACCCAGTCCATCCAGCCGGCCAGGTCGCCGTTGAGCGGGTCCTGCATCAGCCCCGGCATCGGCAGCCAGGCCTGGATGTACTTCTCCGGCTCGTTGTCGAAGATGTCTTTGCAGCCGTCGGAGCAGAAGTGGTAGCGCTCACCCTGGTACACCGACTCGCGGTGGCAGATCAGGGTCGGGTCGCCCGGTTCGGTGAACAGGGTCGGCAGCTGGCAGCACTGGCACAACTTGGGCAGGCCGAAGTTGTTGAACGGCGCGCCGGTGGCGGCCTCGTGCTTCTTGATGTGCTCCCAGCGCGGGCGGTAGTACTTGTCGAAGGTGGTCGGGTACTTCTTCGACAGCCAGTCCATGTCCTCGTCGGACGGGATCCAGACGTGGAAGGAGGTGCCGAACTTCCACTGGTACAGACCCAGCATGAGCTGGTGGGACATGTGGTCGATGGCCTCTTCCGCGTGGTCCCAGCCCTTGGGCGCACGGATGCCGTAGCGGGCCAGGTCCTTGAACAGTGCGCTGCCGTTCTCGATGCCGTAGATGTTCCAGGCCTCGCGCCAGGACATCACGCGCTTGGGCAGCATGTAGTCCATCATGGTGCTGACCAGGCTCAGCACGCGGATGCCGCGCCAGAACCACTTGTCGATCCAGGCCTGCACGATCGGCAGGTTGTCCGGGTCCTGCTCGAGCATGAACTTGATGCACTCGAGGCCCAGGGTCATGTGCCGCGCCTCGTCGGACTGCGCCGAGAAGCCGAAGGTGACGGTGGCCATGTCGCCGTTGTAGGCGGCGCCGGACATGAACGGCACGAACAGCAGGTTGGTCAGCACGTACTCGAAGCTGAAGCCGATGGCGATCATGAACTCGAACGGGCCGGCAGCCATGGCGTCGTCGAAGAACGAACGGGCCACCGAGGTGTACCAGATGCGGTCGCGGTGCTCGGCGAAGCCGTGGAAGCCGTTGTAGAACTTGTTGTAGTTGGACAGCGCGTGGATCTGCGTCTGCGCGTGGCGGATCTCGTCGATGGCCTGCATCTGGCAGGCGACCTGGGTGCCGACGCCGGGGAACTCGCGGCCGACGCGGGCGAAGCCCTTGTGGGCGGCGTACTCGCCGGGGCTGATGGCCTGCAGGAACACCTTCAGCGCCGACAGGTAGCGGGCGTCGGTGATGTGCAGGTGGCCGTTGTTCTGCGCGTGGGCGTCGATGATGGCGTAGAACTTGCGCTCCTTCTCGGCCTGGTACTTCCAGTAGGAGTCCATGGTCAGGCGGAAGGGGTCTTCCCACTTGTCCCAGTCGTGAATCTTGATGCCTTCGTACTGCACGTAGGGGAACACTTCCTCCTTGGTGCGGTAGGTGGGCTCCCAGCCGAGATCGCGGGTGAACAGCTTGTACTTGTCTTTCAGGCTCAGCTTCTTGTTGGCGGTTTTCATGTCCATGGCGGAGTCCTCGCTCACTCGTTCCAGGTCAGGGTCAGGGTGTCTTCGTCTTCGTCGACGTTGCCGGACAGCGTGATCAGGTTGATCTGCAGTTCCTGCAGGTCATAGCTGCGGCCGAGCTGCTCTTCGATGGTGTCCTTGCGGATCACCAGCCGGCCGGGAGCGTTGATCTTGACCATCGCCGGTTCGCGGTTGACCACCGCCTGGGGGTTGTCGAGCTCGATCGCTTCGATGATCGGGCGGGTTTCTTCGTTGGCTTGCAGGGCAATGAATACGGTGGACATGGGTGAGCCTCTCAGAGCGCGATGCCGGTTTTTTCGATGCGCGCCTTGAAGGCGGCCACTTGTTCGCTGACCAGGTCGTCGGCTTCGGCGCCGAACACCTGCTCGACCACCGGCAGCACGGCGGAAGCCGCGCGGCACTTCCAGGCGTTGATCCACTCCTGCAACTGGGCACGGTTGTGCTCGGACTCGCCGGCGGCGACCTTGAGCACGGCGTCCACCCACTTCCTGGTTTCGTCGAACCAGTCGGTCATGAACTGGGTGAGCATGGCCACCGACGAGCCACCGCGGCCGGCCAGGTGCTCATCGACGATGCGCTCGTAGACCAGCGGATAGAGCAGGCCGTCGAGGGCGACGTTCTGGGCGACGAACAGCTCGAACGGATCGCGCAGCGCCAGGCAGTCCTCGACGTAGCGGCGCAGCGGCTGCCAGGCCTCGCCGTCGAGCCAGGCGGCCTTGCCGGCGTCCAGCGCTTCGGTGCCGCCGAGCAGCAGGCCCAGGCGCGACAGGTACTGGGCGATGCCCAGGTTGTCCATGGCGTGGTAGATGCACGGCTGGGTGAAGGTGGTGCCGTAGCCGTAGCCGCAGATGAAAGTGTTGTTCTGGTTGGCGCCCCAGGCGGCGTGGCGCAGCGGCACCAGCAGGTCGAGGGCGATCTGGCGCAGGTCGGCCGGCAGCAGGTCGGTCAGCCCGCGGCTTTCGACGAAGCTGAAGTTGGCCTCCATGCTGTCCTGCTGGCGGGCGCGGGCCAGGGTGTAGGTGCTGTAGTAGAACTGGCGCGGGTCCTTGAGGGCGTACCAGTCCTGCATGACGATCTTGGTGATGCTGGTGTCGTACAGCTCCTGCTCCGGGTCCCAGGTCGGCCGGTAGTGCAGGTTCTCGGCGGCCTGGATGTCGTAGCTGCCCTCCTGGTAGCGCGAAGCCGGCTTGTCGCCGAAGCGGCGGACCAGGTGGTCGAAGGTGTTGCGCAGCGGCTGGATGCTGACCGTGCGAAGATCGATTTGCATGGATTCTCTCCTGCAGGCGCTGCGCGGTACGCAGCGCCGGTTCTTGTTGTTCTGTTGGTTCGTTCTACTGCTTGAAGCGGGTCTGGGTGGCGTCGGCGAGGCGCCAGTCCCAGTCGCTCGGCTCGTCCGCCCCGCTGTCCGGCTCCCGCGGCGGCAGCAATTCCACCTGGTTCTGCGCGCAGAACTCGGCGAAGGCTTCGGGGCTGAGGATCATCTCGACGATCAGCTCGGGCTCGCCGATGGCGAAGTCGAACTCGATGAAGCCGCCGGCGCGTTCTCCGGTCACTCGCACCCAGCGTTTGCGGGTATCGAGCGTGGCCGGCACCATTTCCACCAACTGGTCGGGACGAGTCATGGCCGGTCTCCTCAGGTCACGACGGTGAGGAAGGTTTCGTGCAGCTTGCGCTGCGGGTAGTCGAGGCCCTGGCCGAAGTTGTCGAAGGTCCAGGTGATCGGCTCGTAGTCCGGATACGGCTGGTAGCCGCCCATGAAGGTCTCGAAGCGGTTGCCGGAGGGGTCCCAGGCGTAGATGGTGCAGCCGCGGGTGACGCCGTGGCGGGTCGGGCCGATGTCGACGTTGACCAGGTTCATCGACATGATGTCGCCGGCACGCAGCACCTGCTCCCAGCTCTCCATCAGGAACGAGCAGTGGTGCAGCTTGCCCGGCTCGGGGTATTCGGCGAAGGCGATGTCGTGGACCTTGTGCGAGCAGGACAGCCAGATGGCGGCGTTGCCCTGGCCATCGGGAGTGAGCACGCGCTCGACCAGGTAGAAGCCCAGCACCTCGGTGAAGATCTTCTGCACTTCGGCGATGTTCGGCCCGTACAGCAGGGTGTGATCGAGGCGCACCGGACCGATGCCATGCTCGCGCGCCTGGGTCCAGGGCGCCGGATTGACCAGGCCGGCGCCGTTGCCGACGATGGTCTTCTCGGCGTACAGCTCGATCAGGTGGCCGGAGGGCAGTTCGAAGCGCACGCGCTCGCCGGTTTCCAGCATGTCGCCGGCCGGGATGCGGGTGGTGGTCAGGCCGTAGGCCTGCAGGTCGGCATCCAGTTGCTCGAGGGTGGCCTTGTCGAGCACCTTGAAGCCGAAGAAGTCGAGACCGGCGCTGTCCGCCTCGCGGATCACGTAGCTGTTGTGATCGCGCTCGTCCCAGCACTTGAAGTAGACGCGGCCCTGCGCATCGCGCCCGGTTTCCACCAGGCCCAGCACGTCCCGGTAGAAGCGGACGCTTTCTTCGAGATTCAGCACGCGAACCTGGGCATGGCCCGGCCGCAGCACACCTGTCATCGCCATTTGTTGTCTCCATTATTTGGCTTGATGCGGTTTGGTTGCCTGTCCGGTTCGTGGTGCTGTCCGGGCAGACGGTCTTGCTATGGACGCTTGTTACATTGCAGGGACGGTGCCAACTTATTTAAGTAATTGTTTTTAAAGGATTTATCAGGAAATAACGGGATTCCTGGCCGGCACTGTGCATGACGCTTTGGTCCGCAGGCCCCTGGTGCCTTACAAAAACGTAAAGGTGCAGTGCAAAAAAAGCGGGCGACTGAAGGCGGTCGGCTCGGCACTGGCGGTACGCGCGATAGAAAAGGGACGGAAGCAAGCTGCGCGGGAGGGGAAACCGTCGACTCCGAGGGGCAGCGAGCGGCATCCTGGCCAGTGGCGAGTCGACATTTGCAGCATCCGCCGCGGCTGGCGGGGGCCATCAGCGCTCACTGTTCGTTTTGGTCACCCGGGAAGTCCCTACAGGAGTCGACATGCAGGCCGCCTCGAGCGGGCGCTGGTCGCGCCTCTCGCCCTGTAGTAGCTTCGGTTTCCAATCATTTTTCAGGGAGGATTTTCATGGCCAGCAAAGAAGAAATCGCCGCATTCATCGCCGCCGAGTTCCCGCAGACCAAGTGCATCGTGGAAAAGGTCGGCGATGGCGGCGCCACGGTCTGGCATCCGGTCGGTCACGACGAATTGCGCCCCGGCGGCACTGTCTCCGGCCCGGTGCTGATGAGCATCGCCGATGTCGCGCTGTACGTGGCGCTGCTGGGCGAGATCGGCATGGTGCCGATGGCGGTGACCACCAACCTGACCGCCAACTTCCTGCGCAAGCCAGCGGGGGACCGGAGCATCGTCGGCGTCTGCAAGCTGATCAAGGTCGGCAAGTCGCTGGTAGTCGGCGAGGTCTACCTGTATTCGGAAGGCTCCACCGACGCCGTGGCGCATGTGGTCGGCACCTACGCGATTCCGCCGCGCCAGGGATGATGGTCTGGTGCCTTCCCGGCCCCGGGAAGGCGCGTCCACCCCCTGTCAGCCGCTGACTTCCTGTGCACACGCTCCCGCCTCGCCATTGGCCTGCTTCAACCGATACGCCAGCTGCCGGCGGGTGATGCCGAGCAGGCGGGCGGCGTGGGTCAGGTTGCCGTTGGCGCGGCGTACGGCCAGTTGGAGCAGGCGGTTCTCGTGGGCCTGCAGGTCGAAATGGTCGTCGAGCAGGGTGTCGTAGAGCTGCTCGCGACGCGCTTCCTCGGCATTGCCCACCTGGCCTTGGCGGTCGACGGCCACCCCTTGCGGCGCGGCCGGCGCGCTGCCGGCGAACAGGTGCTCCAGCTCGATCTGCCCGCCGGAGGGCACCAGCAGCACGGCGCGCTCGACCAGGTTCTCCAGCTCGCGCACGTTGCCCGGCCAGTTGTAGGCCATCAGCGCCTGCATCGCGCGGTCGGTCACGCCGTTCAGGGTCTTGTTGTAGGTCGGCGCGTACTTCTCCAGCAGTGAGCTGACCAGGATCGGGATGTCCGCCTTGCGCTCGCGCAGCGGCGGGATCGCCACCGGGTAGGTGGCCAGACGGTAGTAGAGGTCGGCGCGGAAGCGCCCATCGGCAATCGCCTGCTGCAGGTTGACGTTGGTCGCCGCCACCAGGCGCACGTTGACCTTGCGGGTCTTGTCGTCGCCGAGGCGCTCGACCTCGCCGGTCTGCAGCACGCGCAGCAGCTTGACCTGCGCCGAAGGCGACAGGTCGCCCAGTTCGTCGAGGAACAGGGTGCCGCCATCGGCGCGCTCGAAGCGGCCGGGGCGCGACTGCTGCGCGCCGGTGAAGGCGCCCTTCTGCACGCCGAACAGTTCGGACTCGATCAGGTCGTTGGGGATCGCCGCGCAGTTGACCGCCACGAACGGCTGCTTGGCGCGGTCGCTGTTCTCGTGCAGCCACTGGGCGAACACTTCCTTGCCCACGCCGGTCTCGCCGAGCAGCAGCACGGTGATCGGGCTGCGGGCGGCCTTGCTCAGCAGGTCGAAGGCGGTGCGAAACGCCGGCGAGCCACCGACCAGCTTGCCGCTCGGCATCTGCTCGCGCTGGCGGCCGCGCAGCTGCCAGAGTTCCTGCGCCAGCTCCTGGTAGGCGGTGTCCATCTCCGCCGGGCGACAGTATTCCAGGTAGGCATCGTCGCCCCAGGCCTCGACCGGCTTGCCGACCATCACGCACTGGTGGTCGCCGCGGCAGGTGCACTGGGTTTCGCGGAACACGATGAAGCGGCGGAAGAAGCGGGTCACGTAGCCGGAGGCATAGCCGGACAGCGTCCAGCAGGCGGTTTCCTCGCCGATGCCGTACTGCTGCAGGTGGGATTCGGCTTCCCAGGAGTTCTCGCAGACCACCTCGCCGAAGAAGGTGCCCTGCTCCCAGTCGATCTGCGCCTCGGTGATGGTCGATTTGACCAGACCCTCGAAGGCGTGCAGCTCGGGGCCGATCTGGAACACGTCGTAGTTGTCGCCCTCGCCGAGCAGCTTGGAGGCGCGCTCGGCGTCCTCCTGCCCGGCGGCGAAGCCCATGCGGAACAGCAGGCCGTGGGCCCGCTTGGCGCCGAGCGAGTCGATCAGCTCGCGGCGCAGGGCGCCGAGGGCCTTGGCGTGGAGCAGCAGCATGCGGCTCTCGTCCAGCCAGATCTGCCCGGCGTCGATATCGAAGCGCAGTCTCGAGCGCAGGTTGAAGCGCTCGAGCGAGCGTTGTACAGCCATGTCTGTCATCCCCCACCGGCTCGCGAATGGTCGGGCATGGCATGGCGGAGGGCAGCCCCGCCAGAGAAAGGAAGGCGACTGCGCCCTCCTCCTCTGAGCCTGCCCGGCTCTTGGCCGGCTTTATCTTGATGGTCCCGTCAGGAAACGGGAAAGGCGGCCTGTAACTTACGCTACGGGCCGCCTGTACGCCATTAGAGCTTGGTCAGACCGCCACGGCCTGCGCCTGCGGCTGGGCCTCAACCTGGCTCGGCCGCAGGAGGAAGTGGGCGAGCGCCGGCAGCAGGATCAGCGCGCCGAGCATGTTCCACACGAACATGAAGGCGAGCAGGATGCCCATGTCGGCCTGGAACTTGATCGGCGACCAGACCCAGGTGGCCACCGCGATGCCCAGGGTAATGCCGGTCAGCACCACCACCTTGCCGGTGAAGATCAGCGCCTTGTAGTAGGCCTCGGACAGACTCATGCCCTCCTTCAACCGCGCCAGGGTCACCGTCATCACGTACAGCGCGTAGTCCACGCCGATGCCGACGCCGAGGGCGATCACCGGCAGAGTGGCGACCTTGACGCCGATGTTCAGCCAGACCATCAGCGCCTCGCAGAGCACCGAGGTGATCATCAGCGGCACCACCGCGCAGACCACCGCGCGCCACGAGCGGAAGGTGATGAAGGCCAGCACGATCACCGCGGCGTAGACCAGGAACAGCATCTGCACGTTGGCCTTCTTCACCACGATGTTGGTGGCGGCCTCGATGCCGGCGTTGCCGGCGGCGTTGAGGAAGCGGATGTCGTCGCTGCCGTACTGCGCGGCAAAGGTTTCCACGGTGTTGACCACGCTGGTCAGGGTGTCGGCCTTGTGGTCCTTGAGGTAGGCGTAGACGGTCAGCAGGTCGCAGTTCTGGTTGAACATCTCGCGCGGGGCGCGGGTGATGATGGCGTTGAGCATGTCCTGCGAGCGCGGCATCTCGTACCACTTGAGGCTGCCCTCGTTCATCCCGGCGTTGGCCACCTTGGCCAGCCCGGCCAGCGAGCTGGTCGCCTCGACGCCCGGCAACTGCTGCAGCTCGCGCTCCAGCGCATCCACCGCGCGCAGGGTGCTGTAGTGGGCGCAGGCGTATTGCGGGGTCTTGACCATGACGATGTAGACGTCGCTGCTCGCCGAGTAGTTGGCGACCATGAAGGCATTGTCCTGGTTGTAGCGCGAGTCGGCACGCAGTTCCGGGGCGCCCGGATCGGTGTCGCCGATCTTCAGCTGGAAGCTGATGGTCAGGCCAATGGCGCCCAGGATCAGGCCGAGGCCCACGGCCAGGCCGGCCCACGGCGTGCGGGTGAACAGGTCGAGGAAGGCCCAGAACGGGTGCTTCTTGTGCTCGGCGTCATTAGCCTCCATCAGCTCGGCCTTGAGACTGCGCTGGGCGGCCACCGGGCTGACGCCGGTGTAGGACAGCAGGATCGGCAGCAGCACCAGGTTGGTGAAGATCAGCACGGCCACGCCGATGCTGGCGGTGATGGCCAGATCCTGGATCACCGGGATGTCGATCACCATCAACACGGCGAAGCCCACGGCATCGGCCAGCAGTGCGGTCATGCCGGCGAGGAACAGGCGGCGGAAGGTGTAGCGCGCCGCCACCAGGCGGTGGGTGCCGCGGCCGATGTCCTGCATGATGCCGTTCATCTTCTGCGCGCCATGGCTCATGCCGATGGCGAACACCAGGAACGGCACCAGCACCGAGTACGGGTCCAGCTGGTAACCCAGCAGCGGCAGCAGGCCGAGCTGCCAGACCACCGCCACCAGCGAGCAGAGCACCACCAGCACGGTGCTGCGCACGCAGCGGGTGTACCAGTAGAGCACCGCGGTGGTGATCAGGATGGCCACGGCGAAGAACAGCAGGATCTGGCGCAGGCCGTCGATCAGGTCGCCGACCACCTTGGCGAAGCCGGTGACGTGGATGGCGACCTTGTCCGACTCGTACTTGGCGCGCAGCTGCTCGATGCGCTGCGACAGCGCGTGGTAGTCGATGCGCTCGCCGGTCTCGGCGATGCGTTCCTGCAGCGGCACCAGCACGATGCTCGACTGGTAGTTGCCCGCCACCAGCTGACCGATCTCGCCGGAACGCTCGACGTTGATGCGCACCTGCTCGAGGCTCTGCGCCGAGCCATCGTAGTCGTCGGGGATCACCGGGCCGCCGTCCAGGCCGTCCTCGGTCACGCCGGTCCAGCGCACCGCCGGCGCCCACAGCGACTTCATGTACGGGCGGTCGACGCCGGGCAGCAGGAACACCTCGTCGCTGAGCTTGCGCACGGTGTCGAGGTACTCGGCGTCGAAGATGGTGCCCTCTTTCGCCTCGACGGCGATACGCAGGGTATTGCCCATGCCGGCCAACTGCTTGCGGTTCTCCAGGAAGTTGGCGATGTACGGATGGCCGGTGGGGATCATCTTCTCGAATGCCGCGTTGAGCGACAGCCCGAGCGCCTGGTAACCCAGCACCAGGGTGGTGAACAGGCAGATGACCACGATCGCCAGGCGGTTGTTGAACAGCAGCCGCTCGGCGAGGATCCCGGAGCGCTGATCGAACTCCTTCAGATCGCTGATCACCGCATCGGTGGGAAGGGACTGGACGTGACTCATCATTTGACTCCCGAAACATTGATCCCGGAAACGCGCTCCCCGGAAGCCAGAGCATCCGGCTCGACGCGGGACAGCCCGCGCGCGCTGGACAGGATCAGCGCGCCGTCGGCGGCTTCGGCGATGCCGGTCAGACCGGTGCCCGGCTGCACCGCCAGGGCAACGAAGCTGCGTGCACCGTCGGTACTGCGCAGCAGGCGGCCGCTCTCGTCGGCGAGCAACACGGAACCATCCTGCAGGCGCCGCCCGGCGCTCACCGTCACCGGCTGGCCGAGCTTGACCTGTTGCCAGTTGGCGCCGCCATCCTCGCTGCGCCAGGCGTTGCCGCGCAGGCCGAAGGCCAGCAGCGCATCGCCGTCGAGCTCGAGCGCGCCGAAGAAGGTGCCACTGTAGGGGGTGCGAATCTCGGTGAAACTGGCGCCAGCGTCGCTGGAGCGGAACAGCGCACCCTGCTCGCCAGCGATCAGCAGCGTGCTGCCATCGACCTGCACCTGATAGAGGTGCTTGCCGCGTGGATTGGGCACCCGCCCGACCAGCGACTGCCAGCTCTTGCCGCCGTCGGCGGTGTGCAGGGCCAGGCCGTAGGCGCCGACCACGTAGCCATGCAGCTCATCGACGAAGCGCACGCCAAGGAACGGCTTGTCCGGACCGTCGGTGACCAGGTATTCGGCGCTGCGCAGTGCGGCGGCGGCGCCCTCCTCGCCGGCTTCGGCGCGGCGCTTGGCATCATCGCGAACCACCACGGCCGCCTGGTTGCCATCAAGCTGGCGCTGCCAGGTCTCGCCGCCGTCGGCGCTGTGCAGCACCACACCGCTGTGGCCCACTGCCCAGCCATGGGTTGCCGAGACAAAGTGCACATCGGTCAGCGCCACGCTCACCGGCACGCTCCTGGCCTGGCGCCAGGAGTTCCCGGCGTCGTCGGAAATCAGCACCGCGCCGCGCTCGCCCACCGCCACCAGCCGGTTGCCGGCGCGAGCGACTGCCAGTTGCAGACTGTGTTGCGCCCGCGCGCTTTCCCGCGCGGGGAGGTCGAGCAGGTCAGGCACCGTAGAGCCGCCTGCGGCGTGGGAGGGACCTGCCAGGCAGGCCAGGGAGAGTATGGCGGCGGCCAGGGCCGTGCGCCGGTTGAGCGGACTTAGCGCGTGCATGATGCGTACTCGAATCCGACTCCCCTCCTCCGCAGCGCCGTCAAGCGGGGGCGCCTAGCTGGGGCGCCCAGCACGGCCTCTGCGGGATGGGAAAGTCATGAGAGGAAACTCCGGCACCCCGCGTGGGGCGAAGGTGCCGGGACTGCTACCTGGATCGGCGGCTCAGCGCACGCCTTCGGCGGCGACCGCATCACCGGTGTAGTGCGTCTCTGGCTTGCGCTCATCAACCTTGTAGACCGCCTCGTTGAGCGACTGGGTGGTGCTCATGGTGTTGGCCTGCAGGTTGAAGATGTGCGCCGGCTTGAGCGCCAGCATCGGCGTGGAAGGCAGCACGAACGGGGTGATCTGGGTGGTGCGCCACAGCTTGCCCTCGCTGTCGTAGCCGTCCATCAGCAGGACCATCCAGGAGTCCTCGTCGAAGTAGAACTTGCGCTTGGCCACGGCGTGACGCTTGCCACCAGCCACGGTCGCTTCCACTTCCCAGACGCGGTGCAGCTCCCAGCGCACCTTGTCCGGATTGAGGTGGTGCTGGCCGTAGGCCTCGTCCAGCTTGGCGGTGACCACCTCGTTGGCGTTGTAGGGCACGTACATCTCGCGCTTGCCGACCAGTTTCCAGTCGAAGCGGTCGATATGCCCCATCAGGCCCATCACCTCGTCGAAGTAGTTGGCACCCGAGGCGACGAAGTCCGGGGTGTCGTAGGCCACGGTCGGAGCACGGCGCACGCGGCGCTGGCCGACCAGGTACTGCCAGGCCTGACGCGACTGCTTGACGTCGATGCTGTCGCGGAACACCAGCGACTCACCGGCCTTGAACGGCGGGGCGGTGGTGGCGAAGCGCATGAGGAAGTACTCGCCGCTCCACTTATCCGCAGTACCGTCCTTGTAGTAGTAGGGATACTGGTTGGACTGGTCGTTCTGGGTCGCCAGGGTGCGCGAACCATCGGCAGTGAGGACGATGTTCTTGAAGTTGGTCACATCGGTGGCTTCGTTCTCGACCCGCAGCAGGTGGTTCCAGACCACTTCGATGCCCGCCTTGGGGATCGGGAACGGGATGCCGCCGTAGCAGCCCTGCAGCGACTTGCCGTCGTCCTTGGTCTGGCACTGGGTGGCGTTCTTCGCCGTGTTGTCGTACACGAACTGTGGTGCCGCACCGGTGCGGTGGGTCGGGTAGACGTCGACGCGGAAGCTGTCCGGGTATTTCTTCAGCAGCGCCTGGGTACCTTCGGAGAGCTTGTCGACGTACTGCGCCATGTTCTGCGCGGTGATCTGCGCGACTGCCTTCTCACCCGGGAACGGTTGTACCGGGATGTCGCCGACCTTGGCGCTGGAAGCGGACACGCCCTGCTTGCCTGTCCAGGCCGGAATGCTGCCGTCCTGGTTGGCGGCCATCTCGCCACCCAGCGGATTCAGGGTCTTGCCGAGTGCGGCGGCCTCCTCCGGACTTACCGCAGCCTGCACGCCCTGTGCGCCCATCAGCACGGCAGCCAGAGCTGCCCACAAAGCCGTTTTCTTGTGCATTTTATAATCCTCGACTCAGGGGATAAGAACTCAGAAGGTGCGTTGCACGGACAGCGAGACGAAGTCGCGGTCACCGTGGAAGTTGTTGTAGGAAAGCTCCGGTACGGAGGTGTCGTACTTGATGACCGAGCCATCCGGCCCGTAGTAGTGGGTGAAGCCCAGGCTGGCCTGCCAGGTCTTCTGGTATTCGGCCTTGAGGCCGACGCTGATGTTGCCGCCGTGGTTGGCGGGGAACAGTGCACCGTTCACCGAGGAGCGCCCGGACAGGCCGTAGCTCACGCCGATCGGCATCTGCAGGTCGAGGCCGGGGGCCACCTGGAAGTACTCGGGGGTGAAGATGAACTGCAGGGCGCTGGCGTCGCGGGTAGCCTCGGGATCGAGCTGGTCCTTGTTGTCGGTGACGCTCAGGCGACGGTTGAAGGCGAACTCGCCGATGAACGAGGCGCCGTCCCAGAACGGGGTGGCCGCCAGCACGCTGATCGCCGACAGGTTGACGTGCATGGTGCGGCCTTTCGGGAAGGCGGCATCGTCACCGCCGTCGGCACCGAAGCTGGCCGGAACGATCACCGTGTTGCCGCTGGCCACCAGCGGCATGTCGTCGCGGAACGACAGTTCGCCGGCGACGTTGGTTTCGCCGACCAGGGTGCTGAAGCTGAAGCCGACGGTGCGGATGTCCTCGGCATACACCATCTCGTAGCGACTGGTGTCCGGGTACAGGTAGAACTGCGGCATCTTGTCGTGATACTGGGCGGCATAGATGCCGTACTCGGTATCGCCGGCCTTGAACTTCAGCTGCACGCCACCCTGCCCCGAGTCGCGGGCCTCGATATCGTCGTCACGGAAGGCGATGCCGCCGGGAACCGGCGCGAAGATGGCCTCGCCACCCTCGTCGACGAAGTCGGCGAAGCTGAAGTAGCTACCGGCCGCCGGCAGACGGCTCTTGCGCCATTCCAGCTGGTAGTAGGCGCCGATCGACACGTCGGAGTTGATCTGCAGCTGGCCGGACACCTGGCCTACCGGGCGGAGGATTTCCTTGAACTGCGAGTTGGGCACCGACAGCGCCTTGATCAGGTCCAGCGAGGTCTGCGCCGCAGCGATACCGTTGGAGCCGAAGAACAGGCTCTCGCCGTACAGCTGGGTGAAGCGGCCGGCCTTGGTGTTGAGGTTCATGTCCGCCGGAGTGAAGCTGCCATAGACGAAGGCGTCCAGCAGCTCGGCCTTGCGCCCGTGCAGCTTCTCGGTGTCGTCGGTGAACTCGTCGAAGTCGACGGTACGGGAGTTCACCAGTGCGCCCCCCAGCGCCCCGGGATTGTCGTTGGACTGGTTGTAGACGTCGTCGTACCAGGCTGCACCGCTGAGGCGCAGGCCGTAGTTGCGCTTGTAGCGCAGGTCGAACTCGGAGAGCAGGTCGAGGCGGTTGGAGATCAGCCCTTTGTCGAAGTTGAGATCGCCGTCGTTGGTGTTGGCCTGCGGGCCGATGGAGTTGTCGGCGATGTCGGAGTCGGCATCCTTCACGCGCCAGGCGGCGCTGTACTTGACGGTGTTGTCCCACGACATGCGCACATCGGGATTGCCGGAGTCGATCTGGAAGGCGAACGCCGGAGTAGTGGCCGACAGGCCCGCAATCGCGCCGGCTACGGCGAAAAACAGCTTCTTCAGGTGGAACTTCGGCAGACTGGCGCTATTGCCCATGTCTTCATCCTCGAAATCGTTTTTGTTTTTGTGAGTTTCGTTCGCTTCTTGCGAGCCCCTTGCGTCCCTCGGCGCTCGCCCCGCTGCCTGCGGAGACAGTTCAAAAACTATGGCCCGCGAGGCTTACCGTCCAATACTAAAATTAGGCCGCCTTGATACCTTTAGAGTATCGACGTAGGCGCACCCGGCGAGCCGCACTGAAAAGCCGGCCGCGCGCCGATAGCGCGTGACCTGGCAGGCTCCTGGAATGGCGGGATTGGCTGGATCAGCGCACGCCTTCGGCGGCCACCGCGGCGCCGGTGAAATAGCTCTCCGGCTTGGGCGGCACCACCTTGAAGTCTTCTTCGTTGAGCATCTGCACCACACTCATGGTGTCGGCCTGCAGGTTGAAGACCACCGCAGTGCGCAGCAGGGTCGCAGGGATTGCCGGCACCACGTAGGGAATCGTCTGGGTGGTGCGCCACAGGGTGCCCTGCTTGTCGTAGCCATCCACCAGGGCGATCGACCAGGTGTCCTCGTCGATGTAGTAGCGACGCTTGGGCACCGCATGGCGCCGCCCCTCGGCCAGGGTCGCCTCCACTTCCCAGACCCGGTGGCGCTCCCAGCGCAGGTGGTCGGGATTGAGGTGATGCTTGTCCAGCGCCTCGCTGGCCGACACCCCGAGCAGGGCATTGGTGTTGTAGGGAATCAGCATTTCCCGCTTGCCGATCAGTTTCCACTCGTAACGATCCAGGGCACCGAAGAATCCCTGCACCTCGTCGAAATAGTTGGCCCCGGATGAAACGAAGTCCGGCGTATCGTATGAGACGGTCGGCGCACGCCGAACCCGGCGTTGACCGACCATATATTGCCAGGCCTGGCGCGGATACTTGCCATTGATACTGTCACGAGCCACCAGCGACTCACCGGACTTGAATGGTGGCTCGATGGTGAGATAGCGGAACATGGCATATTCGCCGGACCAGTCTTCGGGCCTGGCCCCCTGATAATACGGCGGATACTGGAAGGCGATTTCGTTGCGGGTGGCCAGCGTGTGGCTGCCATCGGCACTGCCGACGATATTGCGGAAACGATATTCGATCGAAGGCGCCTCGACGCGCAGCAGGTGATTCCACATCACCTCGACGCCTTGCCTGGGAATCGGAAAGGGAATGCCGCCGATACAGCCCTTGATGGTGTCCCAGCCCTCGCGGATGCTGCAGCGCAACGCGTTCTTGGCCACATTGTCGTAAACCGCCTGCGGCGCGGCTGCGGTGCGATGGCTGGGGTAGACCTCGAGGCGGAAACTGTCGGGATACTTGGCCAGCAAGGCCCGGGTGCCCTCTGACAACAGGCTGGCATGCTGTGCCATGTTGCCGGCGCTCACCTGAAACAAGGGCTTTTCAGGGGCGAACAGCTGCGTCGGGATATCGCCCAAGCGGTTGCCGGGCGGCTGGCTGGTGGCCCCGCCCGTCCAGGACGGAATCGAGCCATCCGCGTTGCCGGCCATCTCCGCGCCCAGCGGAGTCAGCGTGCCATTGCCCAGCTTGGCGGCTTCCTCGACGCTCACCGCCGCATGCGCAGCGTGCATGCCCACCAGGGCGCTGGTCAGCGCCACCCAAAGTCCCGCGTTCCTGTACATGGTGTTGTCCTTGGCTGGCGATATTCGGCATGCAAGCGACCTCAAGCCGAGGTGTTATCAGCTCGAGACCAGAAGTTGTTTCCTGAAGGCAAACTCAGGCACAGCTATTTCGTCCGTGGCGAAATAGCTGTGCCTGGGGGAAATCCGAATAAAACCACTCACCTTCGCTCCCGCGAATACGGGAGCCCGGGTGCTGCCTGGCTTGTGGATTTCCGCCTGCGCGGAAATGACTACTTATTCAAAGCTCCAATAAGCGGAAAACCTCGTCTGCAATTCAGGCTCGTCACTACGGGCAGATTTCGCCGTGCCCTTGATGCGAATATCGCTGTTGTTGTTTTTGTTGTTTACCGGTATTTACCTGCGACCACAAACTCCACGTCATAGTGTCAGGCATGGAGTGGGCTGGAAATCTATTGCCCACATGCTCTACCGTCCAATACCATTGAAAACTTTCCCTGGTACCCAAAAGGTATCAAGCGGCCAGTTTCCTCCTGCAGGGTTGCCAGCATGGATCTACGCCATCTCCGGTATTTCATCGCCGTTGCCGAAGAGCAGAACATCGGCCGGGCCGCTGCCCGGCTGCACATCTCGCAGCCGCCGCTGACCCGGCAGATCCAGCAGCTGGAGGAGGAACTGGGGGTGCAGCTGTTCACCCGCACCCCGCGCGGCATGGAGCTGACCCCGGCCGGCGAGCTGCTGCTCGAGGAGGCGCGCAACATCCGCGCGGTGGTCGAGCAGGCCACCGAACGCACCCAGCGCGCCGGACAGGGCAAGCTCGGCCGCCTCGACGTCGGCATCTTCGGTTCGGCGATCCTCGACATCATCCCGAAGGTGCTGGCCGAATTCCGCGCGGCCTACCCCGAGGTCAAGATCGTCCTGCACAGCATGAACAAGAGCGAGCAGATCGAAGCCCTGCGCCAGCGGCGCATCAGCGTGGGTTTCAACCGCGTGCTCACGCCCTTGCCGGACCTCGCTACCGAGCTGGTCACCACCGAGTCGCTGCTGCTGGCGATCAGCGCGAGCCATCCGCTCGCCGAGCTGAGTGTGGTGCCCTTCGCCTCGCTCGCCGAGCACCCGCTGGTCCTGTTCCCCACCGGCAGCCGCCCCAGCTTCATCGACCGGGTCATCGGCCTCTGCCAGCAGGTCGGCTTCGTCCCGCAGATTTCCCAGGAGGTCGGTGATGTGGTCTCGGCCATCGCCCTGGTGGCCAGCGGCTTCGGTGCCTGCCTGGTGTCTGAGTCGACGTCGGTGCTGGCGCTGCCGGGGGTGGTGTACCGGCCAATCAGCGGCCTGCCCGAGAACGCCCGGATCGATTTGAGCTGTGTCTTTCGCGCTGAGGATCGCTCGCCGATTCTGGCCGCCTTCCTGGAGGTCGTCCGCACCTACCGCAAGCAGATCGGTGGCAGCGACGCCTGAGCAGGTCAGCCTGGCGTGTCGCTCACGCCGTCACGGGACGCAACAGCACGACAGCCAGCGGTGGCAGGGTGATGGCGAGGTTGGCTGGACGACGCATCCACTCGCCCAGGGCGGCCTCGATGGCGCCGCCATTGCCGAGGTCGCTGCCACCGTAGTGAGTCGAGTCGCTGTTCAGCACTTCAACGTAGCGCCCGGGGTGCGGCACGCCGAGGCGGTAGCCGGTCAGCGGCGTCGGGGTGAAGTTGACCGCCACCACCACGAAGCTGCCATCGCGACCCCAGCGCAACCAGGACAGCACCGAGTGTTCGCTGTCGTGGCAGTCGATCCACTCGAAGCCCTCGCGGGCAAAGTCCTGGCTGTGCAGCGCGGGCAGATCCCGATAGAGGCGATTGAGGTCGCCAGCCAGCCGCTGCACGCCGGCGTGCGCAGGTTCGGCGAGCAGCTCCCAGTCGAGCTCGCGGCCCTCCGACCATTCGCGGCTCTGGCCGAACTCGCCGCCCATGAACATCAGCTTCTTGCCCGGCGTGAAGGCCTGCCAGGCCAGCAACAGGCGCAGGTTGGCGAAGCGCTGCCAGGCGTCGCCCGGCATCTTGCCGCTCAGCGAGCCCTTGCCGTGCACCACCTCGTCATGGGACAGCGGCAGGACGAAGTTTTCGCTGTAGGCGTAGACCTGACCGAAGGTGACTTCGTCGTGGTGCCAGCGCCGGAACAGCGGATCGCGCTGGAAGTAGCGCAGGCTGTCGTTCATCCAGCCCATGTTCCACTTCATCGAGAAGCCCAGGCCGCCGACGTAGGTGGGGCGCGATACCTGCGGCCAGGCGGTGGACTCTTCGGCAATGGTCAGCGCGCCGGGGAATTCGCCGTGCACCATGGTGTTCAGTTCGCGCAGGAAGTCGATGGCCTCGAGGTTTTCCCGCCCGCCATGGCGGTTGGGCAGCCACTGCCCCGGCTCGCGCGAGTAGTCGAGATAGAGCATCGAGGCCACGGCGTCGACGCGCAGGCCATCGAAATGAAACTCCGCCAGCCACCAGTGCGCCGACGACAGCAGGAAGCTGCGCACTTCGTGGCGGCCGTAGTTGAAGATGTGCGTGCCCCAGTCGGCGTGCAGGCCCAGACGCGGGTCTTCGTGCTCGTACAGTGCGGTGCCGTCGAAACGGGCCAGCGCCCAGTCGTCCTGCGGAAAATGCCCAGGCACCCAGTCGAGCAGCACGCCCAGACCGGCCGCGTGGCAGGCGTCGATGAAGGCGCGCAGGTCGTCCGGCGAGCCGTAGCGCGAGGTCGGCGCAAAGTAGCCGGTGGCCTGGTAGCCCCAGGACTCGTCGAGCGGGTGCTCGGTGATCGGCAGCAGCTCGATATGGGTGTAGCCCTGGGCCACCGCGTAGGGAATCAGCCGCTCGGCCAGCTCGCGCCACAGGTAGGGCCTGCCGTCGGCATGGCGCATCCACGAGCCGGCATGCACCTCGTAGATATTCAGCGGCGCGTGCTGCCAGTCCCAGCTGGCCCGCTGCTGCAGCCATTGCGCATCGCCCCAGCGGTATTGCGAGGGCGCGACCACGTAGGCCGCTGATCCCGGACGCAGTTCGAAACCGCGGGCGTAGGGATCGCTCTTGGTCAGCACCGCGCCGCTGTCGCGGTTGGTGATCTCGAAACGATAGAGGCTGCCAGGGCCGGCTTCGGGTACCAACGCCTCCCACACGCCGCCGCGCCCCAGACTGTGCATGACGTGCACACCGCCCTGCCAGCCGTTGAAATCGCCGACCACCGAGACCTGCGCGGCATTCGGTGCCCAGACCCGGAAAGCCGTCCCCTCGAGCTGCGGGTGCGCGCCGAGAAAGTGGTAGGCCTGCACGTTGCGACCTTCGTTGAACAAATATTGAGCGTGGGCTAATGTCATTTTCAGCCTTTAGGAGAAGCCCCACCAACGGATCGGAACAACAACAAGAAGAAGAGGGAGCGAATGGAAACCACTATGCCTCAAATCCGCGACGGCCTGCATCAGACGGATGCCGCGCCTGGCGACAGGACCCAGACCGGCACACGCTTCATCAGCCAACTGACTCGCGACACCTTCGCCATCATCCTGGCCGGCGGCCGCGGCAGTCGACTCCAGCAGTTGACCGAGTTCCGCACCAAGCCGGCGGTGCACTTTGCCGGCAAGTTCCGCATCATCGACTTCACCCTCTCCAACTGCGTCAACTCGGGCATCCGCAAGATCGGCGTCGCCACCCAGTACAAGGCCCACAGCCTGATCCGCCACATCCAGCGCGGCTGGAGTTTCCTCGATGGCCGCTTCGACGAGTTCATCCAGCTCCTTCCCGCCCAGCAGCAGATCGACGAAACCCAGTGGTACCAGGGCACCGCCGATGCGGTTTACCAGAACCTGAACTTCATCCACCGCTGCAACCCCGAGTACGTGCTGATCGTCGCCGGCGACCACATCTACAAGATGGACTATGGGCGCATGCTGGCCGCCCATGCCCGCCAGCGCGCCGACATGACGGTGGCCTGCATCGACGTGCCGATTGCCGATGCCCGCGAGTTCGGCGTGATGGCCGTCGACGACGAGGACCGCGTGGTGGAGTTCGTCGAAAAGCCGCAGGTCCCACCGAGCATTCCCGGCAATCCCGAGCGCGCCCTGGCGTCGATGGGCATCTACATCTTCAATACCCGCTTCCTCATCGAGCAGCTGGAGCGCGACGCCCACACCCCCGGCTCCAGCCGCGACTTCGGCAAGGACATCATTCCCCATATCGTGGCCCGCCACCGGGTGTTCGCCCACCGCTTCGCCGACTCCTGCGTCGGCCGGGATGCGGGGAAACCCTACTGGCGGGACGTGGGGACCATCGATGCCTACTGGGAAGCGAACATGGACATGACCAAGGTCACGCCCGAACTCGATCTCTACGACACGCACTGGCCGATCTGGACCCATCAGAAACAGCTGCCGCCGGCCAAGTTCGTGTTCAACGACAACGATCGCCGCGGCGTAGCGATGGACTCGCTGATTTCCAGTGGCTGCATCATTTCCGGCGCCACGGTCACCAATTCGATGCTGTTCTCCGGCGTCAAGGTCCACAGCTGGGCCAAGGTCGAGGACTCGGTCATTCTTCCCAATGTCGAAATCGGCCGGCATGCGGTACTCAAGCGCTGCGTGATCGACCGCCAGTGCCGGATTCCCGAAGGCATGGTCATCGGCGTAGACCCGGAAGAAGACCGCAAGCGCTTCTACGTCAGTCCGCGCGGCGTCACCCTGGTCACCGCCACGATGCTCGGCCAGGGTTCGGCCTGGCGCCCGTAGCCGCCATGGCCGATCTCGCCCTGCTCTGGCACATGCATCAGCCCGACTACCGGCATCCCGAGACCGGCCAGTTCGTCCTGCCCTGGGTGCTGCTGCACGCGCTCAAGGATTACACCGACATGGCCGGCCACCTCGAGCGGCACCCGGGCGTGCACTGCACGGTCAATTTCGTCCCGGTGCTGCTCGAGCAGATCGAGGACTACTGCGCTCAGCTGCACAACCGCCAGTGGCGCGACACCCTGCTGCGCATCCTCGACGCGCCGTCGTCGCAAGCCCTGAGCGAGGCCGACCGGGCCTGGCTGCTCGACAACGCCTTTCACTGCAACGCCCCGACCATGCTGGAGCCCTTCGCCCCCTACCGACGTCTGCGCGACCTGGCGAATCTGCTGCGCGAACAGGACGGCGATGCCCTGCACTATCTCGCCGACCACTACTTCACCGACCTCGCCACCTGGTATCTGCTGGCCTGGAGCGGCGAAACCCTGCGTCGTGCGGGCGGCGTGATCCCCGAGCTGATGGCCAAGGGCAGCGAGTTCGACCAACAGGACCGCCAGGCGCTGCTCGGCGAAGTGACCCGCATCCTCGGCGATCTGATCCCACGCTACCGGGCGCTGGCCGAGTCCGGGCAGATCGAACTCAGCTGCACGCCCTCGCACCATCCCCTGGCCCCCCTGCTGCTCGACTTCCACGTCGCCCGCGAGGCCATGCCGGAGTGTTCGCTACCCTCCTCGCCCGACTACCCGGGAGGCCGCTCGCGGGTCGCGGCCCAGCTCGACGCCGGGCGCAGCAGCCATCAGCGCCGCTTCGGCAAGCCGCCGAGTGGACTGTGGCCCGCCGAAGGTGCGCTCTCCACCGCCTTCCTCAAGCAGATTGCCGAGGCCGGTTTCGTCTGGACCGCCAGCGGTCAAGGCGTGCTCAGGCACTCGGCGGGCGATGCCGCGGACGTCGGCGTTCCCTGGCAGGCACCTGAAGGCACGCCCGCCGATATCACGCTGTTTTTCCGCAACGAGTCACTCTCCGATCAGATCGGCTTCGAGTACGCGAAGTGGCACGGGCGCGATGCCGCCGAGCACTTCATGCACGAGGCCAATGCCCTCCACGAGCAGGATCCGCGCAACCTGATCCCGGTGTTTCTCGATGGCGAAAACGCCTGGGAGTATTACCCGTACAACGGCTGGTATTTCTTCAGCAACCTCTACACGGCGCTGGAGCAGAGCGACACCATCCGCACCGTCACCCTGAGCCAGGCGGCCGCCGCGCACCGCGACCGTCGCGTCCGCCTGCCACGCCTGACGGCCGGCAGCTGGGTGTTCGGCACGCTGTCGACCTGGATCGGCAGTCCCGACAAGAACCGCGCCTGGGAACTGCTCTGCACCGCCAAACAGTGCGCCGATCGCGTCCTCGACAGCGGCCGGCTGAGCGCCGAGCGGCGGGCGCAGGTCCTGCAGTGCCTGTCCGGCTGCGAAAGTTCGGACTGGTTCTGGTGGCTGGGCGACTACAACTCGCCACACTCGGTCGCCAGCTTCGACCTGCTGTTTCGCGACAACCTCAAGGCACTCTATCGCCTGCTCGAGCTGCCGGTTCCGGCCAGTCTGGAACACCCAATCAGCCACGGCGGCGCATCCGACAGCGCCGGCACGATGCGCCGTGCCGTGGCGCCCGAAATACCCGAAGCGCCCGAGGGCGGACCATGACCCACGCCGTCACCCTGCTGTTCGGCGTGCATGCCCACCAGCCCGTCGGCAATTTCCCGGAGGTCATCGAAGAGGCGCATCTGCGCTGCTACAAGCCGTTCCTGGAGACCCTGTTCGACTATCCCGGCTTCCGTTTCGCGATGCATGTTTCCGGCTGGCTGCTCGACTGGCTGCGCGAGCGCTTTCCGGCCGACATGGCGCTGCTCGCCGCGATGGTCCAGCGCGGCCAGGTCGAGCTGTTCAGCTCCGGCGATAGCGAACCGGTCCTCGCCGCCATCCCGCCGCGCGACCGGGTCGGCCAGTTGGCCACCCTCAATGCCAAACTGACGGCCTGGACCGGCGTGCCGCCGCAGGGCGCCTGGCTGACCGAGCGGGTCTGGGAATCCACCGTGGTCCCGGCGCTGGCGGACACTGGCATCCGCTACGTCATGGTCGACGACTACCACTTCCTGTGTACCGGCAAGCGTGGCGACGAACTGGATGGCTACTTCAGCACCGAGGAAGGCGGTGTGCGCCTCGACCTGTTCCCGATCTCGGAGGCCCTGCGCTACCGGCTGCCCTTCTCCCCGGCCGCCGAGGTCATCGCCCATCTGGAGCATCAGGCCGAGCACGGCCAGCAAGCCGCCATCTATTTCGACGACATCGAGAAATTCGGCATCTGGCCGGAAACCCACGACTGGGTGTACACCCGCGGCTGGCTGCGGGCGATGATCGAGGGCGTGCTGACCAGCGCCCGGATCCGCACGGCCACCTACGCCGACTTCCACGCCCGGCAGGCCAGCCGCGGCGTGGTCTATCTGCCGACCACCTCCTACAGCGAAATGAACCAGTGGCCGCTGCCGATGCCTGCCGCCGCGGTCTATGCGCAGTTGCTGGCCAACGCCAAGGCCGCCGGGAATCTCGACCAGCAGCGGCCGTTCATCCGTGGCGGAATCTGGCGCAACTTCCTGTCGCGCTATGCCGAAGCCAACTGGATGCACAAGCGCATGCTCGGGCTGTCCGCGCGCCTGGGCGAAATCGCCGCGCCGCCGCCAGAACTGGTCGCCGCGCTGTACCGCGCCCAGGCCAACGATGCCTACTGGCACGGCCTGTTCGGCGGCCTCTACCTGCCCCACCTGCGCCGTGCGGTCTGGCACAACCTGATCGCCCTCGAGGCCGGACTCGACGCCCTCTCCCCGCGCCCGCCGCTGGCCCGGTTCGATCTCGATCTGGACGGCCGGATCGAGACCTTCGCCCACACGCCGGTGCTGCAACTGGTGCTGCGCGACGACGGCCTGGGCGCCGCCCACGAGCTGAGCAGCTACCCGCTGCGGCACAACTTCGCCGACACGCTGCGCCGCTACCACGAGCAGTACCACGAACGGATCGGCGGCAGCCCCAGCCAGCACCAGGGCGAGGGCATCGCCTCGGCCCACGACATCGTCCGCTGCAAGCAGCCCATCACGGCGGCCGACATCGTCCCCGATGCGCAGCCGCGGGTGTCGTGGCTGGATGCGCTGGAGGGCACGACGCTGACCGACTATGTGCAGAGGGCCAGCGATCCGCTGAGCTTCCAGCGCGCCGGCCTGGCCAAGCGCTACGCGCTGAGCGAGGGCACGCTGACTGTCAGCTGGCACCTGCGCCAGCTGGCCGGCCAGCGCTTCGCCACCACGCTCAATCTCGCCATGCCCAGCTGCGACGGCTTTCTCGGCCGCTATGTGCTGGAGGATGGCAGCATTCCCGGCGGCTTCGGCCAGCCGCTGCACCTGCCGGAGTGCTGCCGACTGAGCCTGGAGGACGGCCTGCTCGACGCTGCGCTGCAGCTGGGCTGCTCCCATCCGCTGGAGATCCGCGCACGGCCGCATCACACCGTGTCGCAATCCGAAGCCGGCTTTGAAAAGATCATGCAGGCGGTCGAGATCGGGCTTCTCTGGACCATCCCGGACAACGACTGCACCCTTTCCATCCATCTCAGCATGGCGCCAGGAAAATCATGACAGGTACTGTCTACAAGCTCGAAGTCAACCCGCGGATTCCCCAGCAACTGGAGCGCATGCACGAGCTGGCCAACAACCTCTGGTACAGCTGGGACCGGCCGACCCGCGGCCTGTTCGCCAGTCTCTCGCCCTCGCTGTGGAACCTGACCAACCACAACCCCAAGGCCTTTCTGAAGCGCGCCGACCAGAAGTGCCTGGAAGCCAACGCGGAAAACCCGATCTTCCTCGGTGCCCTCGATCGCGTCCTCGCGAGCTACGACAGCTATCACGAACGGCCATACATGGGGCACGTACCCGGCAAGCCCTTCCAGGAAGACGACCTGATCGCCTATTTCTGCGCCGAATTCGGCCTGCACGAGAGCCTGCCGATCTATTCCGGCGGCCTCGGCATTCTCGCTGGCGACCATTGCAAGGCGGCCAGCGACATGGGACTGCCCTTCGTCGGCGTCGGCCTGTTCTACCGGGAAGGCTATTTCCACCAGAAACTGGATGCCGAAGGACGCCAGCAGGCCTCCTACCACGACTCGGACTTCGACGACCTGCCAGTATCTCCGGTGCTCGACGCCAGCGGTCAGGAACTGCTGGTGCATATCAACCTGCCGGATCGCCGGGTATTCGCCAAGGTCTGGGAAGTCCGCGTGGGGCATGTGCGCATCATCCTGCTCGACACCTGGCTGGAGCAGAACTCCGTTCAGGACCGCGAGATCACCCACCGTCTGTACGGCGGCGACAAGACCACCCGCATCGAACAGGAAATCCTCCTCGGCGTCGGCGGCGCCCGCGCCCTGGCGGCGCTGGGCCTCAAGCCGACCGTCTGGCACATCAACGAAGGCCATGCCGCCTTCCTGATCGTCGAGCGCGTGCGCAGCCTGATCAGCGAGGGGCTGCCCTACGAGGCCGCGCTCGAAGCCGCCGCCGCCAACGTGGTGTTCACCACCCACACCGCCGTTCCGGCCGGCCACGACCATTTCAGCGAGGAGATGATGCGCCGCTATGCCGAGCACTGGTGCAAGAACGTCGGCGTCTCCCCCGAACAGGTGCTGGCGCTGGGTGCCGAGCCCGGCTCGACGGAGTTCAACATGACGGCCCTGGCGGTGCGCACCTCCCGCCAGCACAACGGGGTCTCGCGCATCCACGGCAACGTCTCGGCCAGCATCCTCGCCCACCTCTGGCCGCAGATCGACCCTGCGGAAAACCCGATGAACTACGTGACCAACGGCGTGCATCTGCCGACCTTCCTGGCGCCGGAATGGCTGGAAACCTTCGAGCGCTACCTCGGCATCGGCTGGCAGGAGCGGCAAGTCGACCCCGGCAACTGGGATGGCATCCGGCAGATTCCGGACACCACCTTCTGGGGCATCCGCCAGCAGCTCAAGTCGATGCTGCTGCAGCTGGTGCGCAGCCGCATCCGCGAGCAGCACCTGCGCAACCAGGGCTCGCCCACCCACCTCGACCGCCTGCTGAAGCTCGTCGATCCGTGCAACCCCAACCTGCTGATCATCGGCTTCGCCCGCCGCTTCGCCACCTACAAGCGTGCCGCGCTGCTCTTCCATGATCCGCAATGGCTGCGCGAAATCATCGGCGATCCTGACCGCCCGGTGCTGTTCCTGTTCGCCGGCAAGGCACACCCGGCCGACCAGCCGGGACAGGAGATCATCCGCAGGATCGCGCAGCTGGCCAGCCAGCCGGAGTTCGAGGGGCGCATCCTGCTCATCGAGGGCTACGACCTGCACCTGTCGCGCACCCTGGTGGCCGGCGTCGACGTCTGGCTCAACAACCCGATCTACCCGCTGGAAGCCTCCGGCACCTCGGGGATGAAGGCGGCCATGAACGGTGCCCTCAACCTGTCCATGCTCGATGGCTGGTGGGGCGAGGGTTACGACGACAGCGGCGAGGTGCCCAACGGCTGGGCGATCAAACCGGCTCCCGGCCACCTCGACGAGGCCCAGCGCGACGCCGAAGAGGCGCGCACGCTGTACGAAATCCTCCAGGACCAGGTCATCCCGACCTACTACCGTACCGGCCCGATGGGCTATTCGCCGGAGTGGGTGGCGATGGCCAAGCGCTCGATCGCCACCATCACGCCGCGCTTCAACATGATCCGCATGGTCAACGAATACGTGCAGCGGCTCTACGCCCCGGCTGCCGAGCACGGCCGCCGCTTCGCCGCCGACGGCTTCGCCGTGGCGCGCAGCGTCGCCGAGTGGAAGGCCAAGGTCCGCGCGGCCTGGCCGCGGGTCAGCCTGCACTCGCTGGCGACCCCCGAGCAGCGCCTGCCGTTCGGCACCTCGCTGCGCATCGAGGTCGCCGTGCAGCTCGATGGCCTGGCCCCCGAGGATGTCGTCGTCGAGCTGCTGGTCGACCGCCCCGAGCACCACAGCGCCGACATCCTCTACTACCCGCTGACCGCCAGCGGCGTCACGGCCAGCGCCGAGCGGATCTATGCCCTCGACCTGACGCCGGAGCTGTGCGGCAAACTGGAGTACCGCATCCGCATGTACCCCTGCCACCCGGCGCTGATCCACCGCTTCGAACTGGGCCTTATGGTGTGGTTATGAGCAAGCTGAAGATTCTGTTCGCCACCTCCGAGATGGCGCCCTGGGTCAAGACCGGCGGCCTGGGCGATGTCTCCGCCGCGCTGCCCGCCGCGCTGCGCCAGGCCGGACAGGACATCCGCGTCTTGTTGCCCCATTACCCGGCGCTGCAGGCGGCGTTTCCCGATGCCCGGCCGCTCGCCGAATTGCCCGCGCTGGCCCCGGCCCTGCCGCCGGCCCGCCTGCTCACTGCCGAAGCAGACGGGCTGCCGCTGCTGCTGCTCGACTGCCCGCCACTCTACGCCAATCCGGGCAACCCCTATCTCGACAGCTATGGCGACGACCGCCACGACAACCCGGTGCGCTTCGGCCTGCTGTCGCGCGTCGCGGCACTGCTCGGCCAGGAACGTTCGCCCATCGGCTGGCAGGCCGATGTGGTGCACAGCAACGACTGGCAAACTGCCCTGGCCGCGGCCTACCTCCACTACCAGGGCGGCGCCGCCAGCGTCGCCACCGTGCACAACATCGCCTTCCAGGGCTGCTTCGCCCACGCCTACCTGGCCGACCTTGGCCTGCCCGAACACGCCTGGCGCTTCGACGCGGCGGAGTATCACGGCCAGCTGTGCTTCCTGAAAGCCGGCCTGCAGTTCGCCTCGCAGATCTCCACGGTCAGCCCGACCTATGCGCGGGAAATCCAGGACGAGCAGTTCGGCTACGGCCTCGCGCCGCTGCTGCGCTACCGGGCCGCAGCCCTGCACGGGATCCTCAACGGCATCGATACCGACATTTGGAACCCTGCCACCGACCCCAACCTGGCGCACCCCTACTCCTCGCAGCAGTTGGCCGGCAAGGCGCGCAACAAGGCGGCGCTGCAGCAGGCAATGGGCCTCGAAGTCAGCGCCACGCAGCCACTGTTCGGCGTGGTCAGCCGCCTGACGCACCAGAAGGGCCTCGATCTGCTGCTCGCCATCGCCGACGACCTGGCCGCACTGCCAGCGCAACTGGTGGTGCTCGGCAGCGGCGACGCGGAGCTGGAAGCCGGCTTTGCCGCCCTGGCCGACCGCCATCCGCGGCGCATCGCGGTGAAGCTCGGCTTCGACGAAGCGCTGGCGCATCGCATCGAGGCCGGCGCCGACAGTTTCCTGATGCCCTCGCGTTTCGAACCCTGCGGCCTCAACCAGATGTACAGCCTGCACTACGGCACACCGCCGGTGGTGACCGCCACCGGCGGGCTGGCCGATACCGTCGTCGATGTCGGCGAGGCAAGCCTGGTCAGCCGCACGGCCAACGGCTTCCTCCTCGAAAGCGCCACGGCGCCAGCACTCTGGTCGGCGATGCAGCGGGTCTGCCGCACCTGGCGGGACCGGCAGCTGTGGCAACGCATCCAGCAAAACGGCATGCAGCAGGATTTCTCCTGGAAACATGCCGCGCACGAGTACATCGCGCTTTATCGCCACGCTATCGCCGCACCCAGGGCGACAAGCGGGTGAACGCTCCGGCAGGTCCACTCGCCCGCCGCGACGCGACCTGCCAAGTCGAAGATCAACTGCGGCGGCTGGCTCGCGCCGCCAGTACCTGCGTCGCCCCCTGGGTCCGCTGGGTGAACCACAGCACCCGGCTGACGCCGCGGGTAATCGCCACGTAGGCCAGGCGCAGACTCTCGTCCTGCATCGCCTGGTCGTAGCTGTTGCGGAAGAACCCCGAATAGGCGTACAGCGCATTGCGCAGCGGGTGCCGTTCCGGCGGCGCACAGTCGTCGACGATGATCGCCACTTCGGCCTGCAGGCCCTTGGCACGGTGGATGGTGTAGGCCTTGACCGGCAGTTTCCTGTCCAGCTCGGCCTGGATGCGCTGCAAGGGCTCGTTGCGCCGGCTGAGCACCAGCACGGCGGTACGGTCGGCGTCCGGACGGCCGGCGACGTGCGCGCACTGGGCCTGAATCTCCTTGAGTAGCTCCGGCAGGCGCGCCTTCACGTCGAAGCGGGTGACCAGCTTGACGCCATGGTCGCCCGGTTGCACGGCCTTGCAGGCCTGGCTGGCCTTGTCCTGCTTGAACGCCACGCCGGCGAGCACCGCCTCGCCATCGCGGATCACCGGCTCGATGGAACGGTAGTTGGTCGCCAGCATCAGCACCGCGCTGTTCTTCGCCTTGCCCTTGCCCGGGAAGTACTTGTCGAAGTCCATGAACAGCTCGGGGGAGCTGCCGCGCCAGCCATAGATCGACTGCCAGTCGTCGCCGATCGCCATCAGGCTGACCGTCTCGCCCTTGCCCGCCAGAGCACGATGCACGGCCTGCAGCCACTGGACGATCTGCGGGGAGATGTCCTGGAACTCGTCGATCAGCAGATGACTGAACGGCGCCAGCGCCTGGGTCGCAATCCCCTCCCCGCCGGCGGACAGGATCTGGGTCAGTTTCTGGAAGGCCCCGTTGAAGGTCATCAGCCCCTGCTCGTGCAGACCGGCCTCGAAGTACTTCCAGAACGATACCAGGGCCTCGACGAAGGTTCGCTCCCCGCCGGGACATGGCAGCGTCTGCGCGTCGATCTGGTCGATGCGGATACCGATGCTTTCCATGAAGCCCGCCTGGGCATGGAAGACCTCGAACAGCGGCAGCGGGGTGAACTCCCCCGCCAGCTTGAAGCCGTCCAGAGGCGCCCTCGGGACTTTGCTGCTCTTGCCTTCGCCATCGCTGGCCGGTGGCGGCGGCAGGCCCAGCAGGTTGTGCACCCGCTCGCGAAAGCCCGCCTCCTCGGCGTAGCACTGCTGGTAGGCCTGCTTGAGCAGGCGCTGCTGGGCGGGCTTGAGACGCGCAGCGGTCAGCGGATTGTCCAGCTCGGTGGCCGAGGCGTTGCGCTCGTCCAGCTGCTCGAACCATTGCGGGTTGCTCAGCAGCTCCTTGGCCAATACCGCCATGGCCGAATGGAAGGTGCGCACGCACTGCCGGGCCATGCCGGCGTCGAAGGGGTACTGCCAGAAGCTCAGCACCTTGATCAGTTGCTCGCGCAGCTGCGCGCAGGAGGCATTGGTGAAGGAAATCACCGTCAGGCGCTCGGGCGGGATGCCCATGTGGCAGAGCATGAACACCACGCGCAGCACCAGGGTGGTCGACTTGCCCGAGCCAGCCCCGGCAAACACCCGGGTGACCGGATGGCTGCTGAGGATCATCGCCCACTGCTCGTCCGATGGCGGGCTGATCACCCCGGCCTGCACCGCCTGGCCGACGCGCTCGCGCATGGCCTGGACCTGCGGGGCGTCGACCGCCATCTGCGCCGGTCCGTAGATACCCTCGCTGGCCCGCTTGGCAGGCTGAGCGGACCTGGCGGGAGCAGGCTGGGCGGACTGGGCACGGGGTCTGGCCGGCTTCTTCGCACTGGCCGCCCTGGCCTTCCCGGAGACAGCGACAACCTTGTTCGCCCGTGCCCCGGGCCTGGGGTGACGCAGGGCCGCTTCACCCTCGGCGCGCAGGTACGCCGTGGTCCGCGGGAAATAGCGCGCCAAGGCTGCGGAGAGGAGCAGTTTATAACGCTTTACGGCAGACAGCATTCGGCCATTACCACCCAGATCCTTATGTCACCGGCATGATAAGTGTTTTTCGGGAGAAAGCCGGCAGGCGCGAGTGGAGCGGCACTGGTAGGCGCGCGCCAGCCGGACAGGTGTGACACGCCATCAATCAAGCACTATTCATGACCGTGGCCAAAGATCGCGCAGGAACTGCTGCATATCCAGCCAAGAGCGTTGGTCGGCCTCCTGCTGGTAGCCCGGCGAGGCGCTGTTGGTGAAGCCATGGGGTGCATCGGGATAGTGGCAGACGCGGCAGTCGGCCTGTGCGGCCTGCATCTCCGCCTCGAAGCGGGCGACCTCCTCGGCGCTGACGAAGCTGTCGGCATCGCCATGGGCCACCAGGATCTTCGCCTTGACCGAACCGCTCGTGGCCGGGGAGGCCGTACCGAGCAGGCCGTGGAAGCTGACCACGCCAGCCAGCGGCTCGCCCTGGCGGGCCATGTCCAGTACCACGCGGCCACCGAAGCAGTAGCCGATCGCCGCCAGGCGCTCCGCGTCGGTGCCGGGCAGCTGGCGCAGCAGCGCCAGACCGGCCAGGAAGCGCTCGCGCAGCAACGCCGGGTCGGCCAGCGCCGCATGCATCAGCTGGCCGGCCTGCTGCGGGTCGGTCGCGCTGCGCCCGTCGCCGTACATGTCGATGGCCAGCGCGCTGTAACCCAGCGCAGCCAGTTCGCGGGCGCGCCGCCGGGCATAGTCGTTCAGTCCCCACCACTCATGGACCACCAGCACGCCAGGACGCAGCTGGTCGCCTTCGGGGCTGGCGTGATAACCGGCCAGGCTGACGTCGCTGCTGGCGGAGCGGTAGCTGAGTTCGCGCGTCCGTACCGCGCTGGCGGACACGTTGGTCGATGCAGGCATGAATGGGTCTCTCGAATCCGTTGGCAGGCGCACTGTAGCGGAAAGCCTCACCAACATACACATGTGTCTCCACAGGAGCGGTCAAGCCCACCGGTGGCGAAACCGGCAGGCATGACCAGACGCCTTACCAGAGTGCCAAGGTGTAGTCGATGTTCACCCGCGTCTCGTTGTCGTCGCGGAACGCGGCGGTCGGTGCGAAGTCATTGCGGTAGCGCGCATTGCGCACGCGAAAGGCAACGCCCTTGAAGGTGCCGGACTGCACCACGTAGGACAATTCCAGATCGCGCTCGCTCTCGCTCAGTCCCTTGCCACCCAAGGCGGGGGCCAGCTCGATGTTGCTGCCCTTCAGATAACGCACCATACCGCGCAGGCCGGGAATGCCGAGACCGGCGAAGTCGTAGTCGTAGCGCACCTGCCAGGTCCGCTCGTCCGGGTTGATGAACTCGGAACTGAGCGCGCCCTCGCTGTTCACCAGCGGCTCGGAGCCGTTGATGTACGGCATGGCGGTCTCGCCGCTGAGCTGCATGTAGCCCGCACCCAGGCTGTGGGCACCGAGGCTGTAGGTGAGGAAGGCGCCGATGTTCTGGTTGTCCACCGCCCCGGCCTTGGCCTGCCCGCTCTCGTCGCTGTGGAAGTAGCGGATGTCGGTCTTCAGCTTGCCCGGGCCCAGTGCGGCCTGGTGGATCAGGCCGGCGAAGTTCTGCTCGTAGATCTCGTCCAGTTCGGCGTAGTAGTAGCGCAGGGTCAGGGCCGGGGTCAGGTTGTAGTCGCCGCCGGCAAAGACGAAGCGGTCGGACTCGGCCCTGCCGTTGAAGCGCCCGTTGGGTGCCGCCACGGTAAATGGCTGGTAGTCGGTGGAATCGCGCAGGTTCACGCGATCCAGCCAGCCGGCATGCAGGGTCAGGTTGTCCACGTCCTGGGAGCGCAGCTGGGCGCCGCGGAAGGTCTGCAGTAGCAGGCGCGCCGGGCTACTGAACAGCACCGGCAGGAACGGCGACAGGGTGCCGGCGTTCAGTTCGGTCTTCGAGTAGCGGAGCTTGGCGGTCAGGCCCAGCTCCGAGTACTCGTCGGCCGCCTCGCCGGTGGTGCGGCTGACCGGCAGCAGCCCGGTGCCGGTGCGGTCAGACTCGGAATCCAGCTTGATGCCCAGCATGCCCTGGGCGTCCAGACCGAAGCCCAGCGGCCCCTCGGTGAAGCCCGAGATGTACTTGAGGGTGAAACCCTGCGCCCATTCCCTGCGTGCGGAAATGTTGCTGGTGCCCTTGTAGTCGCGGTCGAAGTAGAAATTGTTGAGCTTCAGAGAGGCATGGCTGTCCTCGAAGAAGCCGGCAGCCTGTACCGCGCCGGCCAGGGCGGACAACGTGAATGCGGCGGCCAGGGCGGCGCCATGCTTTGCATGGATGCAGGTCATGGAGATTCCTTTTTGTTGTTATGAATCTGCGGGCAAGGGAGTGCCTTTCCCGGAGGTCTTGCGTCCTCCGGGTCGGCGTTCGGAATAAGGATTGGGCTGGCTTACTGGGCGCTGTCGAGCAGTACCCACTTCTGGTCCTGCACGGTCACCAGGGTGCGGCCACGCTGGTCATGGCCGAAATGGTCGTCGGCCGACAGGTTGTAGACGCCGTGGGTACCCACCACGCCCTTGGCGTTCTCCATCGCCTCGCGCAGCGCGCTGCGGAACTCGGCACTGCCCGGCTTGGCCTTGGCCAGTGCCTGCGGGGCTGCGGCCTTGAGCAGCTGGGCGGCGTCGTACAGGTAGGCGCCGAACGGCGACAGGCTATTGGGACCGTTGACCTTCTCGTAGTTCTGCGCGTACTCGGCGGCCAGCGCCTTGGACGGATGCTCGGCAGGCAGCTTGTCCCAGATCACCACCGGGCCGACCGGCAGGATGGCGCCTTCCAACGCCTTGCCGCCGATACGCAGGAACGCCTGGTTGGCGGCGCCGTGGGTGTGGTAGATGGCGCCCTTGTAGCCGAGTCGGCGCAGTTCGGTGTGCGGCAGCGCGGCTGGGGTGCCGGTAGCGCCGATCAGCACCGCGTCCGGACGGCTGGCGAGCACCTTGAGCACCTGGCCGCTGACCGAGGCGTCGGTGCGGTTGAAACGCTCGTTGCTGGTCAGCTGGATGCCGGCGGCAGGGCCCTGCTCGCCCAGCACCTTGTACCAGTCATCGCCCCAGGCATCGCTGTAGCCGATGAAACCGAGGGTCTTCACCTGCTGCGCCTGCATGTGCTCGACCAGCGCGTCGGCCATCAGCTCGTTGGTCTGCGGGATGGTGAACACCCAGGCCTTCTCCTCGCCTTGCGGCGCCAGCGGGGCGAGGACGATCAGCGGGGTGCCGTTTTCCCGGGCGATCTGCGCCATGGCGCTGGAGGTCGGCACCGTGGTGGAGCCGATCATCAGGTCGACCTTGTTCTCGCCGACCAGCTTGCGCGCGTTCTTCGCCGCGGCGGTGCTGTCGGTGGCGTCGTCGAGGACGATGTAGTTGACCTTCTCGCCGGCAATTTCCGCCGGAAGCATCCTCACGGTATTGCGTTCCGGAATGCCCAGAGAGGCCCCCGGACCGGTGGTGGACAACGAGATGCCCACGTTGATGTCGGCATAGGCCGTGGCGCTGAGCAGCGGGGCAAGCAACAGTGCGGTCAAACGTTTCATGGATGCCTCCAGGCGTTGTTGTTGTTTTGGTGACGCGTTGTGTTGCGGGTGAATCCGTTGGGCTCTCAACCCGCCAGTGCAGCCGCGGCGGGTGCCGGCGCCGCGGACTTGCGGCCCAGATAGGTCTCGATAACCTTGGGGTCGTCGGCCAGCTCGGCCGCCGGGCCCTGCAGGGCCACCTCGCCGTTTTCCAGCACGTAGCCGTAGTCCGAGCATTTCAGGGCGGCGCGGGCGTTCTGCTCGACCAGCAGGATCGACACGCCGGTGGCGCGCAGCTCGGTGATGATCCTGAAGATCTCGCCGATCACCCGCGGCGCCAGGCCCAGGCTCGGCTCGTCGAGCATCAGCAGCTTGGGCTTGGCCATCAGCGCGCGGCCCACGGCGAGCA
>RCUR01000032.1_pt1 | contig 44296 bp, 38 predicted proteins | sample 2166151 | NCBI WGS metagenome assembly RCUR01 (sample SAMN09932785, study PRJNA488358) | compost metagenome | isolation source: compost soil in an enriched community | place: Germany: Experimental Botanical Garden
GAGATATCACTGACCCGGTCCGATTCCTCGCGAACCACTACCTTTGGTGGGTTTGTGCCGATTTTAAGGTGGGCTAGTTGAGCGTTAGCACGTGGGGCAATTTGGCATTGGCGTCAACAGCAGTCTAAAGTGGAGGCGATTTTCCCAAAAGTTCTCGTAGCACGAACGAGCTTTTTTGGTCGCAGCAGCACTGATTCGCCTGGTAATCACTGCTGCCAATACCGGTTTCAGCAACAATTACCTGCTGCGTGCGCTTAAGGCCTATCAACTGGCCATGCCCGTAGCGTTTGGCTGCGTGTTGTGCGTACGGCCGATAGTCATGAAGTTAGTGCGTATGACCGTCAGGCAGTAGACGACTCCGTAGCCCGGTAAACTTTATTCGTGATCGGAGTACTCAGATCGCCACGACGGCAAAAGCACAGAATCAAGTAGCTGAGGACATCAATCGGCTTATCGCGCAGATTTCTGCAGGTGCTAAGTCGGTCGAAGAGTCTGCGCATTCAACGCATATGGGGTAGGGGTGTTTAACGGATATTTCTGGTCAGATTAAGGGTTTAGTGAGCGTTTAAATTCTGAAGGGGCCTGTTACAGTGCTAGGAAAAAATTGGGCGGTACCCCGCCCTGAATACATCAAAAGTGAAGTGATTCACTCCACCTTTTTTCATCTGATGCTTTATCGAAGTCTGTATTTTCTTGAGAAACAAAGTCTTGTTACTTGGACATCCAGACGATAACAGCTCGGTAATCTTCATCGCTGCAGTCCATGCAGAGACCGCGCGGGGGCATGGCTGCGAAGCCCTCTGTAGCGTGCTTCACCAATGTGTCCATTCCTTTATCCAAGCGCGGCGTCCAGGCGGATTGATCACCTTTCTTGGGAGCGGCCGGTAATTGGCCGTTGTGACACATCATGCAGCTACGATTGAACACGGCTTCGGGCTCTTGAGCGGCCACGGCGGAAGCAAAAAAAACCAAGCAGGCAGAGATTATAATTTTTTTCAATTTTCACCCTATAAATTTGTATTGAGGTTCTACCGCCACGGTCGCCACTCAATCAGCTGTGCTGAGCAATCATGAATTGTGTTCAGATCATGAACACGTGTGTTTTCTCAGAACGTAGTCAGGCGGTCCTATCGATCGTTTGATACAGCAGCCCATTGGGCTTTATTCATCTTCGATGAGTCATCCTGCACAGGGCTGCTTGCGTTGATTGCGGTCGACGAGGTTCGATAAGCATGGGGCGTGCCAGCCAGAACGGCAGTGTTTGTTGAGGTGGGTGCCGTCGACTCTCCTGGTATGCGACCTGGATTTAGGTTTTTGCAGAGCTAAGGAGCGAAAGTCAGCGGGCGGCCGCGCTGTCGAGTTTCTAGGTTGGAGCAGAAATTGCACGCGATGTAATGCGCACTGGACGCAACGGTGCAGATCTAGATGCGAAATTCGCGCGGGGCTTTTTGTACCATGATCAAAAAAATTACTAGTGCTGTGACTGGCGAAGCCGTTCGATGCGGCGCTTGATTTTCAGGCTGGTCGACAGCGAAAACCCAGAGTCGTTGTTGGCGGCATTGCGTTGGCTTTACGGCTTCGTACGTCCGCATAGGCTGGCAATCATCGGGCTCCTTGGCTTGTCAATTTGTGCCTCACTTCTAGTGTTGCTACAGCCATGGTTAACCAAACTGCTGATCGACGATGGACTGCTGGCCCGGGACTTTCCAACGTTGGTAAAAATCGCCTGCCTGATGATCGTTGCTGGCGTATTGGGTACGGCTCTTTCGGGGATCAATCGCTACCTGCACACACGCTTGTCTGGACGGATTTTGTTCTCGTTACGTGACGATCTGTATCGGCACCTGCAGACCTTGTCTCCGAGCTTTTATGCCCAGCGACGCATCGGTGATTTAATGTCACGGCTCGACGGTGATGTCGCCGAGATTCAGCGCTTCGCCGTAGACTCATTGTTTTCAGCTGTATCGAGTGTGGTCGGGCTGATCTGCGCCATAACGATGTTACTGACTCTATCGTGGAAGCTGTCATTGCTGGTTTTGGTGCTGATTCCTCTCGACATCCTTTGGTTGCGCTGGATGCGGCGCAAGGTCGAGCGCGATGTAAGGCAATTGCGCGAGCGTTCCGCTGACGTGTCTTCGTTTATGGTCGAGACGCTGCCCGTAATGAAGTTCATTCAGGCAGCCGGCCAGCAGCAACGGGAATCTCGCCGCCTGGAGGCCTTGGGGCAGGGCTACATGCATCAATTGCTGCGCCTGCAGGTTACCGAGTTTTTTACTCAGGCTGTGCCCGGCACGCTGACTTCGTTGGCGCGTGCCTGCGCCTTTCTGGTGGGTGGCTATTGGGTCGTTCAGGGGACGTGGCAACTGGGGGCTCTCATCGCATTTTCCACATACCTGGGAATGGCAGTAGGGCCGGTCCAGAGTTTGCTCGGTCTATACGTCGCAATTCAACGGATGACGGTCAGTCTCGGACGCGTCATGGAGTTGCGCGGTGAGGAGCCTGCTGTTGTTAGTCCAACTATCTCCAAATCGATACCCAACCAAGGCGAGTTGCGTTTCGACGATGTGCATTTCAGCCATCCCGGCCGTTTGAGTACATTGCGTGGCATCAATGCACGCATTCCTTATGGATTGAAAGTTGCGTTGAGTGGCGGTTCCGGCGTCGGCAAATCAACATTGATAGACCTTCTGCATCGGCATCTTGATCCGCAGACGGGGCGGGTGCTTTTGGGGGGCGTTGATCTACGCGAGTTAGACTTGTTTGAGCTGCGGCAACGGATTGCTGTCGTCAGTCAAGATATCGTCCTGTTCCGTGGCAGCCTCGCCGATAACCTGGCCTACGCCGCACCGCACGCCGATCGGGATGCCATAACTGCGGTGGCACGACTCGCACAGCTCGAGAGTTTGATCGCCTCGCTGCCCGAAGGCCTCGACAGCCCTCTAGGTGAGCGTGGTCAACAGCTGTCTGGCGGGCAAAAACAAAGAATCGCCATTGCCCGCGCACTGCTGCAGGACCCAATGATTCTGGTGCTCGATGAGGCGACGTCTGCGGTAGATGAAGCCACTGAGAGGGAAGTCATCGAAGCCATTGATCGACTGTTTGCAGGGCGCACCCGAATATTGATAAGTCACCGCCCATCTACCTTGGCCAACGCAGATCTGCATTTCGAAATGGTTGATGGTGTATTGATATCGAAAACGGTAATGCGTGAAATCTGAATGAGGATCGGCGTAGTGTTCGGCAGTACTTTCCCGTGTCTATTCATCCGATTGAGAAGCGAGGCTTTGTTCCGATGACCGGCTGCAGAATTCTTGTCTTGGGGGCTGGGCCTGCAGGAGCGGCAGTGGCGCTTGGGTTGCGGCGGCTAGGTTATCCGGTTTCGCTGGTCAGCGAGTGGCGGCGATTCAAAGCCCTGGAGGGCGTGTCGGTGCGTGTGCTGGAGGCGTTGCGCGGCGCAGGACTTCATCATGCTTTGATGGACGCGACATTGCCGTCTCAACGGCAGGTGATATGGAACGGTCAGCAGCACGCGCAGAACGTTGAGTTTTTATTGGACCGGCAAGCCTTCGATAAAGGGTTGCGGGAAGATTTGCGCCTGGCTGGCGTCGACTTGATCGAGGGGCGAGTGTTGAGTGTTCAAACTTCCGCTATCGGACATCACGTCGATGTCGAAGGCCATAATGCAATGCATGTGGATTTTTTGGTGGAGGCGCGTGGACGTCAGGCGCCATCGCTCGGTAAAGTCGTGCGCGGACCGGAGACGCTCAGTCTGCTCAATCGTTGGCAAGGCCGGCCGGGGGCTACAGCCAGCGCGGTGGAAAGCCTGGAAGACGGTTGGGTATGGATGGCTCGGCGTGCTGATGGTCAATGCTACTGGCAGTGGACAATGGACGTTGCCAGTGCTGACCTGCCTGGCAAACAGCATCTACTCGAACATTGTCATCAGAGGCGTCAGGCTTCGATCGCGGCGAGAGCATTTTTTGGCCCGGATCGGCAAATTGATGTGCAGTTGCATGCGCGTAGCAGTACCGCAATTTTAAGTCCTCAGGTGTGTGGCGATAATTGGATTCGAGTGGGCGACGCAGCGATGGCGGTCGATCCGTTGTCGGGCAACGGGATATTTCAATCGTTATCGTCGGCGTTACAGGCACCGACAGTGATCAATACGTTGCTGCGTAAACCTGATCGAGCGGTCTTGGCCCAGCTTTTTCACCAGCAGCGGGTGGAGCAACTGTTCTTGCGGTTCGCCAGGATCGGTCGGGATTTCTACATTGAGGAGCAGCGCTGGCAAGAACAACCGTTCTGGTTTGTGCGCCGACAGTGGCCAGACGCCGAGGCGGCTCATGCAGAAGCAGACTTCAGCGCGTTGAAAATAGTGCGGGCGCCTGTGCTGCACGACGGTTTTGTCGTTGAGGCAGAGGTGGTAGTCACCACAGATCAGCCATTGGGTGCTTGGTGTGTGCAGGGGGTCGAGCTAGCGCCACTTGTGCGACGTTTGCGTTCCGAGCCCCACGAACGAGTTCTTGCGGGCTTGACCGCAGAACAAGGTCGCATGGTTCGAAGCTGGCTATTGGCCCAAGGGTACAAGCCCGTCTGATTCTGCTTTCCCATACCTGTCTCTGAATTATTTTCAGTGCTTCAGCTCGGCCCTCGTTTATTAAACATCAATTATATTTAGTCGCTGGTTAATACTTGTACATCTTAAAGTTCTCTCCTCGACTCTTCAGTGGTTGTCGAGTGAGTTTGAGTTTTTCACGAGTATCGAGTGTTCAATTGTGGGACACGTTTTTTTGGTGGTGTGCAAGTATTAGACATATTCTTCAGTGTGCGTTCGTAAAATCAAATTGGCACGCCTTATGCTGGTACGAAAGAAGTTGCAGGCGCATCGCACTATCCAAGAATAATTTTATAGGTAAAGTCATGAATAAAACTTCAAAGTTTCTGCCAGAAGAGCTCTGGAATAACTGTATTTTCGACGGTGCTTGGAAAAACATTTCGCCTAATGTAAGTCAGGTTATAGAGCCCGCAACAGGTACATCGTTGGGTTGTATCGGTATGGCTGACGCCGCGGCGGCTTCAGCTGCTGCCCGTGAAGCTCATGAAGTACAGGCGGAATGGTTTGGTACCTCTTATGAAGAGCGTTCTGCAATCATGCGTAAGGCGGCTGATATCGCAGAATTGCACTTTGATGAAATTGTCGAATGGCTGGTTAAAGAAAGTGGTTCGACTCAGTTGAAGGCTGGGTTTGAAGCTCGTGTGACGATCAAAGCGTTGCATGAAAGCGCCATGATGCCAGGCAAGAGTCAGGGTGATGTATTGCCTAATGCGCCTGGAACGGCTCGCCTCAGTTTAGCCAGGCGCCGGCCGCTGGGTGTCGTAGGGGTCATCTCACCGTTCAACTTCCCGCTCTACTTGGCTATGCGTTCGGTCGCGCCTGCTCTGGCCGTTGGAAACAGCGTTGTGCTGAAGCCGGATCCGCGCACCGCAGTTTGCGGTGGGCTGCTCATCGGCCGTTTGTTTGAGCTTGCGGGACTGCCAAAAGGCGTCCTGCATGTTCTACCTGGTGCAGGCGACGCGGGTGCTGCGTTGGTTGATTCACCAGATGTCGCGATGATCCAATTCACCGGATCAACCGCCGCGGGTCGAAAAGTGGGTGAAGCGGCAGGCCGCAATTTGAAAAAGGTGTCATTGGAATTAGGCGGCAAGAATTCATTAATCATTCTAGATGACGCAAACGTAGACCTCGCAGTTGCCAATGCCATTTGGGGAGCATTCCTACATCAAGGGCAAATCTGCATGGCCACCGGTCGAATCCTGGTACAGCGCAGTCTTTATCCTGCTTTTCTCAAAGCACTGATCTCCAAGGTCGGTAAGCTCACCGTAGGTAATCCTGCAACAACAAAGGTTTCTTTAGGCCCACTCATTAATGCCCATCAACGCGATCAGGTCGCTAAAATCGTCAATCTAGCTCAGCAGGCGGGTGCGAAACTCGAGGTTGGAGGTCGCTACGAGGAGCTGTTCTTCCAGCCTACAGTGCTCAGCGACGTCAAACCGGATAACCCGGCGTTTCGTGAAGAAATTTTTGGGCCTGTGGCAGTTGTTGTGCCCTTCGACTCTGATGAAGATGCCATACGGCTCGCTAACGACACGGAGTACGGTCTGGCTGCCGGCATTATCAGCTCGAATGTTGGGCGGGCACTCAAAATCGGAGACAAGCTCCGTACCGGCATGCTCCATATCAACGATCAGACGGTAAATGACGAAGTGGTAAATCCGTTCGGTGGTTGGGGCGCGTCTGGAAATGGTACGAGTGTTGGGGGGGCTGCGAATTGGGAGGAATTCACGCAATGGCAGTGGCTGACCATCAAAGACGAAGCGACTCCTTATGTTTTATAAATGAGAGGTGATCTCACGTCGCTTGAGGCAATACTAAGAAAAACTCGCCCGTTCTAAACGGGCGTTTTTTTATGTGATGTAATTATATGTGAATTGTTGCCATTGATGATAAAAACACCTGAGAGTGTTAAGGAAGATTACGAGTGGTCAGCACATGAATATTAGAGATATGCATGGCCTTGATGAGGTGCGGCGTCGCTTTCTGGATGGGCATTCGCTGCCAGCGGATTTGTTGCCGCCAGCAGTAGCCAGCTCATGGGAACGGTCCAGAAAGGCAGGCTTGACACCTTGGGATAAGCGTTTGACCGGACGCTTGCGCGCCCATGAATTAAGCAAACTGGATGCACGGTTAGCCGCCTGCGCTCAGCCCGAGCTAGACAGGTTATGGGGAATATTTGGAGGGCAAGATTGGGCGCTCTTTTGTGTCAATCCCGAGGGCGTCATCGTGTATGCCAAACACGCGTCAGCGCCAGACGTTGTAGACCCGCTGAAAGTGGGAAAACGTGTCAATGAAATAGATATTGGAACCACTGCTCCAAGTTGCACGCTTTATGAGCAGCAGCCTTTTATCGTCTGCGGAGGCATGCACTATCTAAAAGAGTTTGAAAATTTTTTCTGTGTATCAGTTCCGGTTTTCGGGGTGCACGGGGAGTTGGTTGGCGCGATTGATATTACGGGCATTGGTCAGCGGAATGCGTCTGCTGTTTTAGAGCAGCTTAAAATCGCGGCGATGGCTATCGAAAGTAGGTTGTATTCGGGTTTGTTAGACTGCCAGATCGTAGCGCTGCAATTTGATGCCCGATTGATCGGAACTCCATTTCAAGGTCTGGTCGCATTTGATCAAGATGGAAAATTTTGCGCGGCTAATAAAGTTGCGAAAAAAATACTGGGCATTGATACTTCGACGATATTTAAATCTTCGTTGAGTTGGGAAAATTTTTTCGAACGTGGCCCCCAGTCTATAATTGTAAATGCGCCAAGCCTCATAGCCTTGAATGACGGCTCTTCAGTTTATGCTCAGTCTTTATCTTTCCCTGGTTCCTCCAAAGCGCCTGTTCGTGCACGCCATTCGGCTCATGAAATTGGACAAGATTCAGCGCTAAACCAACAATTTAGTATGGCTTCAAAAGCGTTTGCAGCAAGCATTCCTATACTTTTGCAGGGAGAAACGGGCACCGGGAAAGAAGTATTCGCTAGGGCGCTTCATGACTCGTTGAACCCTGGCGCTCCATTTATAGCCATTAACTGCTCTGCGATACCTGAACACCTCATTGAATCAGAGTTATTCGGTTACGTTGAGGGAACGTTTACTGGTGCGCGCAGAGGAGGTACCAGAGGACGTATTGAAGAAGCAAATGGTGGAACACTATTGCTTGATGAAATAGGTGATATGCCGTTCAATCTGCAGACTCGGTTACTTCGTGTATTGCAGGAAAGGGAGGTCACCCGTCTTGGTAGTTCCGAGCGCCATCCGGTGGACGTTAGGGTAATTAGCGCGACACACTGCGACATAAAAAAATTTATTCAAGATCACCGTTTCAGAGAAGACCTTTTTTACCGACTTAATGGCCTGCAAGTTAATATTCCAGCCCTCCGTCAGCGGCAGGATATAGATGGCATCATCGCCAAGTTGACTCAACGTTATCAAGCAGGTGCAATACATCCTGATGCGTGGGAGCTTATGAAGCATCAGGAGTGGCGCGGAAATATCAGGCAGTTGGAACAAGCTATTCGTCTCGCAGTGGCGTTGGCTGGCGAAGGACTCGTGATCCTTCCTGAACACTTTCCTGGCTTGGAGCAGCCTGACTGTAAACGGAGTGAAAAATCTTTGAAAGAATTTGAAAGAAAGAAAATTCAAGATGCGCTGGATGCCAATCATGGCAATGTGAAAGCTACTGCACAGCAGCTAGGCATTGCACGCGGCACTGTTTATCGTAAACTGAGGCTCGAATAGAGCGGCTATAAGAACATAGTAAAGAGGGTGCATTTAACGCCGAGTTATTGCTGTGGCGCAACAACTCGGCGGTTGCCGAATTGTCCATTATTAGAATATCGTTGCAACGATCAACTGGGTATGGCCGTTGTTTTAGTTGTCACCTAGCTACAATCCTCCTTTCTCCCCGCAGACACTCGCAGTGCTCACATAGCCAAGACGTACTCAATGAGCTTGCTTGCTGTGCTGTTTTATCTGACTTGATCCCGATGCACACTCTCGCGCCTGTAGTCCCTTGGCGAAAGGTTATAACGGCTTTTGAATGCTCGGCTAAAGTAGGCCATGTCCGAAAAGCCCCATTGATACGCTATTTCACTAATTTGTTTGTTTCTCTGTTCAAACTGGCTCATGGCTCGGGCGCAACGCTCCAGCCGAGCAGCCAGAACGAACCGCCCAAAAGAGCTACCTTCATGGTGAAGAAGGCTGTTTACATAGCGTGGTGTAACCCCGAAGTAGGCCGCGACACTGGATAATGACATCTCACTATCCCCTAGATATGAATAGACATGCTCTTTGATACGGAAGAGCAAAGCGGTTCCTCGCGTATTGTCTGGTACGGAGGTACGTCCACGATCTGCTAACGATTTCGAGAGTAAATCAAGTGCCTGATCCTGAAACTGTAACCGTCTAGACTCCGTATGTTCACGTAAGTCACTTAGGGCCAATAGAAAATCGAAGGTTATGCGTTCCAGCGTATTTGCTCTGGAAAGAGGGATTGCGGTGAGGTATTCAAGGCCAGTCAAACGGTTTTGCATCATTGCTCGGGGAATCTGTACCACGGTGTGCCGAAATTCTCCCTCAAAACGCAGCTCATAGGGATGACGGGTGTCATAAACGGCAAAGCTGCCAGCGTCGAGCGCCGCCTCGCGTCCACCTTGGGTAATTATGCATTTACCGCCCAGAGCGAGGCTGGCCAGCACGAACTCGTCATCGCTACGCGCAATCCGCTCCCGAGTCCTTAACACAGTTTGCGCGGCAGCGGTTACATCAACCAGGTTGATATCCGAAAAAGGCTGAATCACCAGACGACCTGAGAAGCTGTCCGCTTGGTGCGGTCGGCATTCCAGTGATACGAAGGTGTCGCAAACCGACTCTTGCCAGTAAGACATTCGCTCATGACAGCGGACATGGTCTGTATCGAAGTGATACATAAATACGGCCTCGTTTGACTGGTTGCGTGTCTAATATACCCGGCGAAGCAGTGCAAGTGGTACTCGGTTTCTTCTACGTCCAAATATCTCTTCCTCCTCGTCCTACTGATGAGCGATGGCGCGGCAGTATCGTCATTGCACACAACAACAAAGAGGAGCACCCCATGAAACAAGCTATCAAGGTTGCCTGCGTGCAGGCTGCGCCTGTGTATCTGGATCTTGAAGGTACGGTGGAAAAAACCATCGGACTGATGGAAGAAGCAGCGCGTAACGGCGCTCGCCTCATTGCGTTTCCAGAGACCTGGATTCCTGGCTACCCCTGGTTCCTTTGGCTTGATTCTCCAGCATGGGGAATGCAATTCGTGCGCCAATACCATGAAAACTCTTTAGAGATGGATAGCCTTCAAGCTAAGCGCATCGCCGATGCAGCCAAGCGGTTGGGTATTATGGTGGTGCTGGGAACTAGTGAACGAGTGAACGGCACTCTCTACATGGGGCAGTGGTTCATTGACGAAAACGGCGAAACTATTGGCGCTCGCAGGAAACTCAAGCCAACCTTCGTTGAACGAACGTTATTTGGCGAGGGAGATGGTGCCTCTTTGTCCGTCTACGAGACACCATTGGGAAATCTTGGGGGGCTGTGTTGCTGGGAGCATCTGCAACCGCTATCAAAATATGCTCTATACGCTCAAAATGAAGAAATCCACTGTGCCGCTTGGCCAAGTTTCAGTATTTATCGTCATGCGACAGCGGCGCTGGGGCCTGAAGTTAACGTGGCGGCATCACGTATTTATGCGGTAGAGGGGCAGTGCTTCGTTTTAGCTTCCTGTGCCCTTGTTTCGCCCACTATGATCGATCTGCTTTGCTCCGATGAGAACAAGCATGCGCTTCTTCAAGCTGGAGGGGGCTACTCCCGCATCATTGGGCCTGATGGAAGCGACCTCGCAACGCCGCTTGCCGAAAACGAAGAGGGAATTCTTTACGCAACATTGGATCCGGGAGCCCGGATATTTGCGAAAACTGCGGCTGACCCAGCGGGTCATTATTCGCGTCCGGATGTTACTCGCTTGCTGTTGGATCGCAGTCCTAAAACGCCTGTGGTGCATGTTGACCCTGATTATAGTCAGCAGGCGACAAGTAATGAACCCCAGGCAGCGGTGCACTTTCAAGAGTTATAATTTTTAAATAGATAGGCACGCTGAGATCGCAGTGATTTGTTAATTATTGCAAAGCATATGGGCGAATTACCTCTGCCAAATAATAGGGTATTTGGTGTGATGCTAAGCGTGCGCTTTTTCGCCTTGCACAGCTATTTTTAGGAACTGGCCGATGTCTAATAAATACAAATCCTGCTTGCTCCTCATTGTTGCTCTCGTTTCCAAGCCGATATATGCGTTGGAAATTGCTCCTGGTGATTATGAGCCGATACCGGCGGGCATGACAGCTTTTTTAACTTACTTTCAACATGCTGAGCGAACGGAGTTCTACCGGGATGGAGACAAAGTCTCAGATAATTCCAAGTTTCGATCTGATGTCGCACTACTGCGTTTGATCCATTCTGTCGGTCTGGGTGATAATTTAGTTGTTCAGCCGCAGTTTATTTTACCTTATGGGCATCTCCATGCGTCTGGTGATATTGAGGCGCTAGGCCAAACCACCGGTGTGGGGGATTTGATACTTGGAGCTCCTTTTATTTGGACGCTTCCTACGCAAAATAAAGATATTTTTTCCATCGCTCCGTTCATATATTTGCCCACGGGAGATTATGATAACGACAGAAGCTTAAATTTGGGCGATAACCGTTGGAAGTTTGTGCTGCAGGGCGTCTATAGTCACCATTTTTCGGATAAGTGGGTACTGGATGGGGCAGCAGATGTTACATGGGCGACCGACAATGATGATTATGGTAATGATAATTCTAAGTCTAAGCAACGAGCGCGTTACGAGTATCAAACAAGCCTGAGATATAATGTTAATGATGCGACGGCTGTCGCAGTAGGGGTGGGGCACATTAGCGGTGCTGAAACCTCCATAGATGGCGCTGACCAACAAGACGAAATTCGCTCCACCTACGCGCGACTGACCCTCACACACTTTATCGAGCCAACAGTGCAGTTACAGGCGCAGCTTGGTAGAGATATTGATGTCGAGCAGGGGCTTAAGGAAGGTAGCCGTTTGAACCTGCGCTTCACCAAAGTCTTTTGAGTGATTTGACTGTGGCCTGACCAGGCCACAGTCTTCACACTAAAGGTTGGCTAAAGTCCTCTCGCGTCCCAGTTCGCCCTTCTGACGCTAACAATAGCTAGAAGCTGGTTATCGATTACTGGCAATCCATCGAATTCAATGCCTACCAGTAAACCGTCATTTTTTCATAAGTCAGCCGGCAGACTTATGCCTGGTACTTCCGCATTGCCGGCAGGATCTGCGTTGCAAATCTTTCCAGCTATTCATTAAGAGCATCCCTGCATTCATACAATGCGATCGACATACGGATCACCCCATTTTATCGGGTAGTGAAACTCAAACTGATGGGCTTGGCAGCGCGATCCCAGGTAAGGCCGTACGAATCTATTTCCCTCGATAACTCCGCAGCGAGGTGCTGTTAAACACGCCTAGCCTAGCCTCGGCTCAAATAAATATAAGAATTGTCTATAAATAGCTCTAAAAAGTATCTATTTGATCTATTTAAACATCAAATCTATCTTGGGACTCATCGTTTGGTAAGAGATAAATCGCCATGGCTTCGGTACATAGCACAACCTATGAGCTTCTTCGCCGTCAGGGCATTGATACGGTCTTCGGTAACCCGGGTTCCAATGAGTTGCCCTTTCTTAAAGACTTCCCCCAGGACTTTCGATACGTCCTCGCCCTTCAAGAAGCGGTAGTTGTTGGTATCGCTGATGGCTATGCACAGGCCAGCCGCAAGCCAGCCTTCATCAACCTGCACTCCGCGGCAGGCACCGGCAATGCGATGGGAGCATTGAGCAACGCATGGAACTCGCATTCGCCGCTGATCGTTACGGCAGGACAGCAAACCCGGGCGATGATCGGCGTGGAGGCGCTGCTGACGAATGTCGACGCAACCAACCTTCCCAGGCCTCTGGTCAAATGGAGCTACGAGCCGGCCAGCGCCGCGGAGGTACCTCATGCGGTTAGCCGAGCCATTCATATGGCGAGCATGGCTCCACGTGGGCCGGTCTATCTTTCCGTTCCCTACGATGATTGGGATAAGGAAGCAGATCCGCAGTCCCATCACCTGTTTGATCGAAACGTCAGCTCTGCCGTACGTGTGAATGATGAGGAGCTGGAAAGGCTTGTCAGCGCTCTGAGCAGTGCTATTAATCCGGTGATTGTCCTTGGACCGGACGTGGATGCAGCCAATGCAAACGCCGACTGCGTGACCTTGGCCGAACGTCTCAAGGCACCTGTATGGGTCGCTCCGTCCGCACCACGTTGCCCATTCCCTACGCGTCATCCATGTTTCAGGGGGCTGCTGCCTGCGGGTATCGCAGCTGTTTCCCAGCTGCTGGAAGGCCACGATTTGGTGTTGGTGCTCGGTGCTCCAGTGTTCCGGTATCACCAATACGATCCAGGACAGTACCTCATGCCGGGGACGCGCTTGGTCTCTGTAACATGCGATCCGCTCGAAGCCGCGCGGGCCCCGATGGGCGATGCAATCGTGGCCGATATTGGGGTCATGGCTTCGGCACTAGCCGCCCGAGTCTGTGACAGAAACCACCCGCTGCCACCCGCAATCACCGAGCCAGAAACGGTGGAGCAGGGTGTGGGAGCGCTCCATCCAGAAACTGTATTCGACACGCTCAATGAGATGGCTCCGACAGATGCCATTTACCTCAACGAATCAACCTCGACCACCGCATTGATGTGGCAACGCCTAAACATGCGTAATCCCGGTAGCTATTACTTCTGTGCCGCAGGTGGACTTGGTTTCGCTATGCCAGCCGCTGTCGGGGTGCAACTGGCCGAGCCAGGCAGGCAAGTCATCGCGGTCATCGGTGATGGCTCGGCCAACTACAGCATCAGCGCGCTGTGGACTGCGGCTCAATACAACATTCCCGCCATCTTTGTGATCATGAACAACGGCACCTATGGTGCTTTGCGCTGGTTTGCCGGTGTGCTCAAAGCGGAAAATGTTCCGGGGCTGGACGTGCCAGGTATTGATTTCTGCTCGCTCGCCAAAGGCTATGGCGTCCACGCGCTGAAGGCAGGAACAGTGCAGGAGCTGCAGGGTGCTCTAGGCGAAGCTTTGGCTTCCAAAGGGCCGGTGCTGATCGAGGTCAGTACTACCGGCCCCGCTAAGTGAGAGCCAAGTTATGACTCAAAAAAATTTGTTCAGTGTCGAGGACTATCGTCGGCTGGCCAAAAAGCGCCTCCCCAAGATGGTGTTCGATTACCTTGAAGGAGGTGCTGAAGATGAGGATGGCCTTGAGCACAACCGTTCTGTATTCCAGCGGTGGAGGTTCAAGCCTCAGCGCTTGGTCGACGTCAGCCGCCGAGATCTGCAGACTGAAATATTTGGAAAGCGTCAGGCTATGCCGCTGCTCATCGGGCCGACTGGCCTGAACGGGGCACTCTGGCCAAATGGTGACCTGGCCTTGGCGAAATCGGCGACCAAGGCAGGCATTCCATTCGTTCTGTCTACGGCCTCCAATATTTCGATCGAAGATCTCGCACGCCAGTGTGATGGTGAGCTGTGGTTTCAGCTCTATGTGATCCATCGAGAAGTAGCCCAAAGTATGGTTCTCAAGGCATTGCACGCGGGTTACACCACATTGGTTCTGACCACCGACGTCGCCGTCAATGGTTACCGCGAGCGGGATCTTCGCAACAGATTCAAAATGCCGATGAGCTATACCCCCCAAGTCATTCTCGACGGCTGTCTGCACCCGCGCTGGTCATTCGATCTTGTTCGCCATGGAATGCCCCAATTGGCCAATTTCGTAAGCAGTCAGACATCAAGCCTTGAGATGCAAGCTGCATTGATGAGCCGGCAGATGGATGCAAGCTTCGATTGGCGAGCGTTGCGCTGGCTGCGAGATCTGTGGCCTCACAATCTTTTGGTCAAGGGACTATTGAGCGCCGAGGACGCGCAGCGCTGCATCGCTGAGGGCGCTGATGGAGTGATTCTTTCCAATCATGGGGGCCGCCAACTCGATTGTGCGGTATCGCCCATGGAGATATTGGCTGATTCAGTTTCTGTGACCGGTAAGCCAGTGTTGATCGACAGTGGATTCCGTCGAGGCTCCGACATCGTCAAAGCTCTGGCTTTGGGGGCTGAAGCTGTATTGCTTGGGCGCGCCACACTGTACGGCTTGGCAGCGCGTGGAGAAGTTGGTGTCGACGAGGTGTTGGGACTGCTGAAGGTAGACATCGATCGCACCTTGGCGCAGATCGGCTGCCCTGATATCGGATCACTCTCTCCAGCATTTCTACAAAACGATGGAGGTGCTCGATCTCTTTCCCTCAACCCATCCCGCGTTAAAGGATCACACGTATGAGCGACATCCTGATTACCAATCTGCGTACTCGCGCCATCAACGTAGCGCTGTCATATCCAGTTCACACCGCTGTCGGAACAGTGGGAACGGCTCCGTTGGTTCTGATTGACCTGGCAACTAGCGCGGGTGTGGTCGGACACTCTTATCTGTTTGCTTACACTCCCGTTGCTCTGAAGTCGCTTAAGCAATTGCTGGATGACATGGCGCAGTTGATTGTAAATCAACCGCTGGCACCCGTAGACCTCGAATCCATGTTGGCCAAACGCTTCTGTCTTGCTGGCTACACGGGGTTGATCCGGATGGCGGCCGCTGGCATCGACATGGCTGCATGGGATGCGTTGGCAAAAGCTCACGAGATGCCTTTGGTGAAAATGCTCGGGGCTAGCCCGAGGCCGGTACCTACATACGACAGTCACAGCCTGGATGGCGAGAGACTGGCAACCCAGCGTGCAGTTACCGCAGCGGAGGAGGGGTTTCGTGCAGTGAAGACCAAAATCGGCTATCCAACACTCGCAGAGGATCTTGCGGTGGTTCGTAGCATTCGCAACGCTGTGGGCGACGATTTCGGCATCATGGTTGACTATAACCAGAGTCTGGACGTCCCAGCCGCGATAAAACGTGGCCAGGCTCTGCAGGAACTGGGTGTTGCCTGGATCGAGGAGCCAACGCTGCAGCACGACTATGCGGGTCATCAGCGTATTCAAAGCGCGCTGGATGTGCCTGTTCAGATGGGGGAAAACTGGCTTGGCGCTGAAGAGATGTTCAAAGCGCTGAATGCTGGTGCATGCCGGTTAGCCATGCCGGATGCCATGAAGATTGGCGGTGTCACTGGTTGGTTGCGAGCCAGTGCACTGGCTCAGCAATTCGGCTTGCCTATGTCCAGTCACCTCTTCCAGGAAATAAGTGCGCACCTGCTGGCAGCATCTCCGACTGCACATTGGCTGGAGCGTCTGGATCTTGCCGGTAGTGTAATTGAACCGACGCTCACATTCGTGGATGGGAAAGCGGTAATACCAGACCTGCCGGGCGTAGGCATCATCTGGCGGGAGAAAGAAATCGAGCGTTGTTTAGTATGAAGGATGTCGCCCTGGGCCGTATTAGCGGCCCGGGGCAGCCTACCAACTAAGGCAGGGTTCTTCGCTTGAGGGTCTGGGAAGGTAGCTCTGCAAACTGCTCCTTGTAATCCGCCGAAAACCTGCCCAAGTGCGTGAAATCTTAGTCCAATGCCAGCTCTGTCACGCTACGCACGCGATAGTCGGGATCAAGTAAAGCAGCCCGGATCCGCTCCAGTTTCCTTCTGACGATGTAATGCCGTGGTGTTACATCGACGCGCTGATCGAACAGCAGGTACAGGCTGCGCAAGCTCATGTTGGCCAAGTTGGTCAAAGCTTCAGTGCTTATCTCCTCAGTCAGGTTCTTTTCAATGTGGTTCATCACCCGCTGTAGTTTGGGGTCGTGAGCGTCTTTGCTTGAGAAGTCTAAATTTGTTGCCAGGCAGGTGAGTACCTTGCGAGTGATGATTTGGACATAGTGCCCCTCTACTGGCCACAGATTGTTCTCCATCTCTACCTCACGACAGACAAGGCTGAACAACTGAGCGAATCCTTGAAGCTCTACAAGCTTGTAGACCTTGCTTCCGAAGCACAGCCCCTCGCCGGGAGGAGTCCAGCGTTGCTCGTTGCAGACTGCATCCAGCAAGGCCACCGGAATCTTGAGGATGAATTTCTCGCAGTCCTTGGAGCAGGTTAGATCGACCGGCTCGTGGGGATTGATCACCACTAGATCGCCGGCAAATAGCGTACGTTGCTGATTCCTTTGCCGCTGCAGACAGGTTCCACGCAGCATGATCTGCAGGTGATATTTATCTCGAAGAGATGTAGACGTTACCCTAGCCAAGCTCCCATAGCTGATATGGCAGAGGTCTAGGTCGGAGAGGCGACGATGGCTGAGCATCGCGTGGGAGCCAGGCCGGGAAAGGGATATCTCGTGGTGTCCAACATGCGTATTCACATAGGCGGAAACCATATGGGGATCAGCTTTATCAAAGACCTTGCTACGGTCACTCAACAGTTCGATACCCATGATGGCATCTCTTTCCGCTAAGGCGTCGGCGACTAGCTTCAGCGACGGCTGAGCTGTCGCCGCGCGTGTTACCAGAATTTCCAGGTGTAACTTGTGATCAAGCGGTTTTCATCAAAATCTGCGCCATAGCGCGTTTTGACTTTGATGTTACGTCCCTCGAACGCCACTCCCTGTAGTGGGCCGCTCTGAACGACATACGACATGATGAAGTTGGTTTCGCTTTCAACGTTGTCCGCTAGGCCAGGGCCTCTATCAATGTTCGTACCGCGCATGTAGCGTGTCATAAACTTCAGTCCAGGCAGTCCCATGGCGACGAAGTCATAGTCGTAGCGTGCCTGCCAGGAGCGCTCGCCGGCCTTGTAAAACGCAATGGTCGACCAGTTCACCAGGAAGGGTTGAGGTGCGTAACCGTTGAGGAGCGGAAAGGCATCGTCGCCGCTCATGCGCTGGTAAGCCAGGGTAAAGGTGTGAGCGCTTTTGCGAAGGGCAGTCATGATGCCAACAGAGCGGTTATCTAATTCACCTGAAAGCTTTGCTCCCTCGTCTTGAGTGTTGTAGTACCGCAAGTCTGTCTTGAGGCTATATCCGTCTCCAATATCCCAGGTATACGCTGCCGCGGCGTAGTGCTGTTTATAGATATCTTCGAGCTGAGCGAAGTAGTAGGTTGTATTGAGCGTTGGTGTGAAGTCGTAACGGGCGCCTGCGAAGTTCAGACCATCACTACTCTGCGCGGGCGAATCCCCAAACAGGTAGATATCCTCCCGGTTCGACGACTGACGCGTCGCGATTTTCCAGAAGCGGCCAGCGTTGAGGGTCAGCTTCGACCACTCCTTGGATTCGATGGTAGCGCCTTCATAGGTAGTGACCAGTTGCCGCGAGTCGTCGGTGTAGGCCACCGGCAACGTTGGTCTGTGCTCACCGATCCGGATTTCCGTGTTAGACGCCTTGATCTTGGCCGTCATGCCGGCGCGGCCGTAATCATGTGCCTGCTCGCTCTTGCTGTTGTCGTAAGGGAGTACCGTGTCTGGGCCGCGGCCCCCACCACCGTCTAAGCGATAGGCAAACTGACCAGATGCATCCAGTCCGAATTGCACGGGGCCTTCCGAGTAGCCTGATTTGAACTGTAGGTCGAAGCCTTGGCTCCAGCTGCCAACCCGCGATTTGGGCGCGTCGGACTGCTTGAAGTCACGATCTACGTAGAAGTTGCGTAGACCCAGGGAGAGATGACTGTCTTTAAACACATCCGCGTGACCTGAGGTTGTAAATACCGCTGCCAAGCCTGAAAAAGCCCAACCAATCCGACCAATTTTTTTCATTAATCCCAATCCGAATTATTGTTGTGTGTGAGTTTTCGGGCGCAGTTGGCCTAGCCGCGAATGCAGCAACAGTCCGATCTGCTGGAAAAAAGAGGCGCGGCGTTGTCGCCGCGCCAAAGCCCCGTTGCAGGCGCGCAACGAACCTGAACGGGTTACGTGATAGGTTTAAATGCCTTGCTTCAACCGCGTGTCTTCAATGACCTGGTTTGAGCGTTGCTGTGAAATCAGCAGTACCGCGACTACGGCCACGACAGCCGGTAGGCCGAACAGTAGGAAGTTTTGCTCGAAGGGCAGGCTCAGGCTGAACAGGTAGCCGCCCAGCAAAGGGCCTGCGACGGCACCGCAACGACCAACGGCAGCTGCCATGCTTACGCCAGTTGAACGTGCATTTGCGGGGTAGATATCCGCGGCAAGCGTGTGGACTACCGATAGACAGCCCACTGTGGCGCCGCCGGCAACGAGGAGAATCAGGTACAGCGTGACCGGGCCAGGACGCACGCCCAAGAGTGAGATAGATACTGCTGAGAGAGCAAAGAACAACAGCAAGGTTGGCTTGCATCCCCAGCGGTCGGCAACAAAGCCACTGGCAAGCTGACCGATGAGTGCACCGATGTTCATAACCAGCAGAAAGGCTATGCTCGACCCCAGCGGGTATCCACCGCTATTCATGAGTTTTGGTAGCCAGGTGTTGAGGCCGTAGACCATCAACATACACATTCCGAAAGCGACCCACATCATTACGGTCGCAACCGCACGCGAATCACTGAATAGCGAAGCCATCGAAGTACCAGCTGTATTCGCGACCGTATCGATTTCGTAGCGAATTTTTCCCGAGTGTTTGTGGCTTGGATTGATCTCCTGCAGCAGCTTGCCCACTTCCTCATGACGGTTCCGGTGAACGAGAAAGGCAACCGATTCAGGCAGCGTCTTGTAAAGCAGTGGCAGAGAAAGCAATGAAAGTCCTGCGATGAAGAACGGCGAGTGCCAACCCAACAAAGGGATCAGGTACATGCCTGCTAGTGCCGACAACAGACCACCTACTGCAAAGAAGCTGAGCATCAGGTTGATCAGACGATTGCGGTACTGGGTGGGGGCCATCTCCTTAAGAATTGTCACTAGATTTGGAACCACACCGCCCAATCCAACGCCGGTCAGAAATCGACAAATTCCAAACGTAGTGGCATCGAAAGCGAAAGCGTTGACGAATGCAGCCACGCTGAACAACGCGACGCAGAACAGTATGATCGGGCGTCTGCCAAGGCGATCCGCTGTAGTTCCCAGAATGACTGCGCCGAACATCATGCCCAGCATGGAGCTAGAGCCGAGCATCCCGGCTTGTGAGGCAGTCAGGTTCCATTCGGTCATCAGATGGGGCAGCACCGAGCCGTAGATGACGAGGTCGTAGCCATCGAACAGCATGATGAAGGAACACCAGAACACGAGTAAAAGGTGGAAGCGGTTAAGCTTCGCTGTGTCGAGAATGTCGACAGCGTTGATGCGTTGCATGGCATGTACTCTTGTTGTTGTTTTTCTGTGGGGTGCAGATCGGTTCGTCTCGAACTCCCCTTCAGATGCCACGTTATGGACAGTTGCTTGATAGATCAAATAGATATATTTTTGAAATAAAAATAAGGTATGTCTATATTATTATGATCGATCTGAACCTCGTTAAAGTCTTCGTCACAATCTACGAAACCGGCAGCGTCAGTGGCGCGGCCGGGAGGCTGCACGTCACGCAGCCGTCTGTCAGTTATGCGCTCGGACGTCTACGCGATCAGTGGGGGGATCCTTTGTTCAAGCGTACCCGTGACGGCATGCAGCCAACGGTACTCGCTTCACAGCTTTACGGTTCGCTCAGAACTTCGCTGACGGATATCGAGCGTGCGGTTGCACTCACGCGAAAATTCGACCCGAAATTGTCAACGCGCCGATTCCGATTGGCGCTGTCCGACTTGGGGGAGGTTTTTTTCTTGCCGCATGTATTGAGAAGCCTACAGGTAGAGGCACCGCTGGTTGAGCTCGAGGTCATCCAGGTCGAGATTGATCGTATGGATGAGTGGCTGAGGACAGGAAAAATTGATGCAGCGGTGTGTAACCGCAGCTATGTCCCGGTTCAGGCCAAGTGCGAGTTGATGTTCGTTGAGCGCTATGTCTGTATGTTGCGAGGCTCGCACCCCAGAATCGGCGCGTCTGTTTCGATGGAACAGTTCCTGAATGAGCGACATGTCGTAGTCTCTGCCGGGACAGGCCATCATTTCGTTGAGGATCGATTACGGGAAGCGGGTGTGGAACGAACCGTCAGCCTTCGTGTGCCACACTTCAGTGTGTTGCCGGAAATCATTTCCACTAGCGATCTATTGGTGACTTTGCCAGAACGTGTAGCCACGGTTTACGCCCAGAAGAATGGTCTGAAGACGTTAGATCTTCCATTCACTGTGCCTGAGTTTGAAGTCAGCCTACATTGGCATGAGCACAGTGGGGACAGCACAGCTCAGTTGTGGTTTTGTCAGTTTTTGAAGGAAACAATCTCGTGCTTGTGAACTGAATGCATGGTGCAGGTGGCGGCGGTTTGAAGTTCAGATACGCCCATAAAGGTTGTTGTTTGGTGGGCAACATTTCCTTTAGTAGGCAGCCCTGGATCCGGCCAAGCTAGCAGCAAACCGATCAAGCAAGTACCCGTCAACATATCTGCCTTCTACGCTACTTAAGGAGCAAGGCTTGGCTGAAGGGCATGATTTTCAGCATTTTCATAAGTTATCTATGAAAGCTAGGAGGGACGCTCCGAACAAGTCGCTCAGCATTCTGACTAAGGACGATCAGATCAACTTGCCGCATTCGCGCGGCGAGTTAAAAAATCCACCACGTTCAGAACCAAATGTCGCGAAACGTCCCGACTCCACATCCGCCCCGATATGCGCCTTCATCTCAAGGAAATACTGGTTACCTTTCTTCGCCTGGTGCATCTCTGGATCACGTTTACCGTCCTCGTTTTTAGTTGAGCAGGGCGCGTGAATAATCGTCGCATCGGCGATAGTGTCCTGGCGCCGGGAAAGATCTGTTTCCTGCAAATAACCGTTGACGACGGCAAGGATTGCAGGGGCCAACCTATGTTTTTCAGCAGGTGCCGGAAGTTCATGGTCGTGGTGTCTTCGGGGATCGGCCCGCTCAGGATCACGCGCGCGAACTGGCGCATTGGCGTGATTTCATAAAGCGCCTCTTCCATCGCCGGATCGCTTAGGGAAAACCAGTTTGCAGCAGGTGAATACGCAGCATGGTTTCCAAGGAATAGGGTTTACGACAACCGCCAGCATTCGGGTAATACGGCTCGATCAGCTTCAGCAAACCATGCCAGGGTACGACCTGACCCTTCTCGGCGAGTAACCGTTCGCGGCGTGTTTGCTTACGCTTGCCGGAGTATTCGAAGTCGGAAAAGCTCATCTTACTCATGAGCGGCTCGGATCAGGTGGTGAGGCTGTATATCAGCACATTTGTGGACTTGCTCGGAGAAGCACTTGGCGTCTTATTCGACTTTGAAGCGTTTCATCAGAGTCTCCTGCTCTCGTGCGAATGTCACCAAATCTGCGCCCTGCAGACAAGAGTGTTCAGTTTCATGTAAGACGTCTGTGCATACCTTTTTGATCATCGAGATATTTTTGTTCAGCTCTTCAGCAACTGCGCTCTGCTCACTAGATGCACTAGCAATTTGCGCGTTCATGCCACGCATTAGATCTACCGACACAGTAATTTCCTGCAACGCTGCCCATGCTTGCTGTGCCTGCTCCACGCTGTGCAGGCTGCGTGTGTGACAACCGCGCATGACACCTACGGTGTTATCTATCCCATTACGTAATTGTTCGGTGACATAATTGATTCGCACCGTTGCCATCTGGGACTTTTGTGCCAGTTGTCGAACCTCGTCAGCGACGACGGCAAAACCTCGGCCCTGATCTCCAGCACGTGCGGCTTCTATAGCAGCGTTAAGCGCGAGTAAATTAGTCTGCTCGGCGATCGCCGTGATCAGGCTCAGCGTCGAGTCAATTTCTTGGCTGTAACTCTCCAGACTCGCTACGGATTGCTGTGCAGACGAAAGTTCCTCAGACAGCTGCTGTATTGCTTGGGTGCTCAAGTTAGTCACCCTACTACCATTCACTGCAGCCTGATCGGCCGCTTGAGCGGCTTGTGCAGCACGCGAGGTGTTATCAGCCACCTGCATAGAGGTCGCTGCCAGTTCGGCGATGGCGGTGGCAACTAGATCGAGCTCTGTTAACTGTTGTGCCATACCGGCGCGAGTGCGGTCTGCGCTTGAGGTGACTTTCGTAGAAACAAGGCTGATTTTTTGAGAGCAATTGACGTTGGCTCTAATCAGTTCCCTGAGCATGATCAAAAATCGGTTGAAGCCTTTAGCGATCAAACCCAGCTCATCAGAGCGATCCTCTTTGAGACTCAATGTCAGATCGCCTTGACCTTGCCCGAGGTCATCTAGCAACGAGACCATCAAGCGCATTGGAGTGGCCAAGGTTTTGCCTAGGAGCATAACTAACAACAAGCCCAGGCTAGCGACCAGAGTCGTGATGACCAACGCGTTTATCTCAGTATCATGATTGCTTTCACGTAATGTATTGCTCAATGCTTTGGCACCAGCGAACACCACGTCCATCGGCAGTCGTATCACTAGCGTCCATTGCTTTTTGGCACCGCCAGGTCGAAACGGTAGAACGAGTTCCACACGATTGGCTTGCTCATCGATTGCATAAATGAAAGGCTCATCGGTTTGCGCGAGCCTCGCTTGCTCAATAGGATCCAGCAGTATGTTAGCTGTCGCATTCAGGCGACCAATATCTCTGCTGTAGGCGATCACCCGACCGTTCCCACCAAGTATCATCACTTCGCCTTTTCCGTCGAACAAGTTCGCCGAGGTTTTCTCTACCATTTTCTGAATGAAGCCAATATCCGGATCTGCCCCTACGACACCTCGAAACTCGCCGTTGCGTAAGATAGGAGCAGTGATGGCGACCAGCATGACTGTTTTGCCATCGACGGGGTATGCTAACGGATCTTGTACGCAAAGCTGTTTGCGTTCCTTGGGACACAGATAATAGTCATTCATGCGTAAGCCTTCTGGCGTCATTTCCTGACTGTCCAATAGTTTGTCTGGCATGTACATGAACTCAGGCTGCCCCTGACCATTGCGAAGCCAAGCCGGAGCGAAGCGCTTCGGGTTGTCGTCCAAACCGTTAGACTCCCATGCCGTAAAGGTAGCGCCCAGCACAGGGTTATTCTGCATTGCCAATCGCAGGACTTCGATAAGTCTGTCGCGTTGGTCTGTCTTATTATCCGTGACAGCCAATACCACATCAGCCAGTTGTCGCGTAATTTGCACAGCCACGTTCAGTTCCTGCTGAATAAGTGCAACTTGCTCCTGGCCTTGACTCAATAGTTGTGTACGCAGGCTTGTGCGAAGCTCTTGACCTGCTTGAGTATCAACGACTTGATGAGTACGCATATTTGCGTACAACAAATAGCAGAGTAGCGAACCTGTAGCAGCAACGACCACCAAACCAGCCATCAGAGTAATACTTCTTTGGATAGACGACTTCAAAATATGCACCTTGTGAGTAGTTGGCTCATAAGTCGCTTGATTTAAAATCTCGCTGATATTTGGGCCGGGGAGGGTAAAAAATTGGGTTATGTGCGGCTTTCGTCGGAACCGTTTTTGGCTGCTTCTCCTTTGTCAGCTCAGATCAACATTCCTTCATCGAGAGACAAGTTGAAAATGCTGAATCCTGCGTAAGTGATCACGCGAAATATCCCGTACGGATTGCTTTGACGGGGGGCACTAGCCCAACTTTCCGTGTTGTGGGTGTAGCCTACCCACACCCATCAACTGATTTCGTGTCAACCTCAGGTTCGACAAAGCAAGCTGGGTCACCAGTTGAGTGGTTTTCTTCATCAAGTCATTGAGGAAAATTTCCACATCGCCAAATTGACGCTTGATCACGGCGTGTCTGATGCGTCGTTAGAGAGCACTTTCAAATATCAAAGCGTTGGGTTTTGCCGTCGCGCATCTGGCAGATCCAGGCAGCGACCTTCATTGGCAGATACCTAAATTACTGCTACTCAACGTGGGAAATACGACGGTTTCGGCTCGTTGATAAAAGTGGCGTATCGCATGAGTCAGCGGGGCCCTCGTGCAAAGCATGTGTGGATTCACCCAAAGAGCATTAGGACGTAGAGGAACTAATACTTGTTTCTAAGGATTCTCTGAGCAAGTCCACAAATGTGCTGAAATACAGCCTCACCACCTGATCCGAGCCGCCCATGAGTCAGATGAGCTTTTCCAACGTCGAATACTCCGGCAAGTGTAAGAAAACACGCCACGAACGGTTCCTCGTCGAGATGGTTCAGGTCCTATCCTGGAATGGATTTCTGACGCTGATCGATCCGTATTATTCGGAGGCTGGTGGTGGTCGAAGCATGCGGCTGCAATGTGCACGATTAGCGATGAAAGATGGGGGCAGAATGGATGTAATCATCGAAAAGTGGGTCCAGAACCTCCCATTGATAGGGGCTTTCGGCTAAGAGCGGACATCCGTCGCTAAACAGCAACACGGCGCATGTGTCTAGTTGCACATGGTTGCCTATCAGTCATGCCAAAGTTTGCCAGAAGTTTGGCATTTTCCAAATGCTCAATCAGTTGGCCGGTACTGCGATGTCAGGCCATGTCCTGCAGCGTTGGTGTTATGCAAATGCTACCTGGGGGGTGATCACTCGCTGGGATAGGAACTTTGCCGCAGAAGTAGATACATGCATCGATCTTTGGTAAAAGCCAGCGGATGCAGTCCAACATCCAACTCGACAACAAGGCCTGACAATACGGCTCGAAGGTCTTCAACTGGCAGGGATGGGGCGACGGCGACACCGCATACAACCTCAAGCGCACCTTGGACGCCATCGCCCATTGCCCGACTAACAGCGACATTTTTGTTTTCCTGAGGCATATCTCACCGGTTTCCTTGAGCCGGACAATATTGACAAGTCTGCCGAGTCGCTACATGGCGTTAATGTGCGCACCATCCAGCAAGCTGCGCGAGAACCGAAGTAACGCTGGTTTGGGCTTTATCGAGAACGACGACGGTTTCTTCTACAACACTACGTTGCTTATCGCACCCGAAGGCATCTTGCTCAAATGCCGCAAGACGCCTTTCTGGGTGTCCATCCAAGTCAAGTCGCGCTCATTAATAAGGCGCTGAAACCCGGCCCGGTAGGGCTGCACTGGGCGCAAAGCATTATCGAGACCGCCCGTTCGGGGGAGGGGGGCGTGCTGAATGGGCAGGTGGTCGATGCACCGGTCGTTGGTCGAGCGCAATCCATCACGGCTCGTTCGCCCTGACTCAACGCCGACGTATTTGCTTCGGTTCTATGCATCCCTCCTCACTGATCGCCCATCCTGGCGGACGCCCAGTTCTTGCCAGCAATGGCCTAGGCACTTATTAGACTGTATCGGTGTATTTGGAGGATTGAACACTGTGTTCAGAAATCGACCACTCACATCAGTTGATGTCAGACAAGATGATAAAAAAACTATATTAAACAAATAGTTATATGTTCTGGCACGAAATGTGTATTTGATCGAACAGGCGCCCGCAACCTACTGTGGGTTTTGGGTGCCATAACTACAAAAACTTAAGTCACCATCATAAGAAAATAGCCAGCATGGGCTCCGTCCCTTGTGAAGAGCCAGAGGAATTCTGATCGATGAAACCACTCCGCCGACTTGCGTTCATCTCGTGTAGTACCGTCCTGGCGCTCGCTATTGCCCCGTTCGCAGCAGCGCAGACAGGGGAACAGGTTGTAAAGACTATGTGTGCTGCTTGCCATATCGCGGCAGACGGTAGTTTGGAGCGCATAGACGCTGTGCGAAAAACGCCAGAAGCTTGGGATATGACTGTAGTTCGGATGATGCGCAATCATCATGTTCCGCTAAGCCAGGATGATCGTACGGCGGTAGTGAGGTATCTAGCCCAGACGCGCGGATTGAGCGTGAAGGAAACAGAGGGGCGGCGTTACATCCTGGAAAAGGAACCAGTAGCGGTGGACGTGGCGCCCAATCAAATGATGACCGAGACCTGCTCTAGATGTCACTCCTATGCTCGAGTCGCGTTACAACGGCGAACCCCAGCAGACTGGGAAAAACTGCTCAACTTCCACCTTGGGCAATTCCCGACACTAGAACTTCAGGCAATGGCGCGTGACCGAGATTGGTGGACATATGTCAATGGCCAGGTCTTGCCATTCCTGGCAAAAAACTACCCGCTAGGTCAGGCTCCCAAGGCAGCGGATACCAAGTTGGGCGAGAGTTGGATTGTCGCAGGTCACCAGCCAGGAAGCGGAGACTATTCTGGAATACTGTCATTGAAGGCTGCGCAGGAGGGCTACGATGTTTCAATGACAATTGATAACAAGGACGGCGCTACAACCTATCAAGGACGGGGTGTGCTGCTGGGTGAGGGGGAGTGGCGTGCTACGTTAAGCGACGGCAAGCAGGAAATTCGTCAGGTGTTTGCTTTGAATGCCGACGGATCACTCTCAGGTCGTTGGTTTGAAAAATCCAATGAAGTTATTGGCGGGCGTTTGACAGCTTCTCCAGCCAATGCGCCGGCTCGCATTCTTTCTGTTAGTCCTTCTTACCTCAGAACTGGCGGTGAGAGTGAGATCACGCTTGTCGGCGTAGGCTTGTCAGGTAAGCCGGTTCTGCCGAAGGGTGTCGCAGGAACAGTTGTTTCTCAGAGTGATACCAAGGTCGTGTTGAAGCTTTCCGCAGAAAAAGCACTGGGGGCTGTGAAGGTCAGCGTCGGCAAGGCAAGTGCGCCGCTCGTGGTCTTTTCAAAGCTTGACGGTGTTCGCGTAGAGCCTGAACAAACTATCGCCCGGGTGGGTGGCAATGGCGGTCCTATCGCTAAGGTTCCCGCGCAATTTGAGGCAGTAGGCTTCCTGAACGGAGCTGACCGGAAACCAGGAACGGATGACGACATTCGTGTTGGTACATTTAGCGCATCGTGGGCCGTAGATAACTGGGACGAAGGCGCCGCCAAGATGCAGGACTCCAAGTACGCAGGCTCCATCGAGCAAAACGGCCGTTTCACTCCGGCGGACGCCGGTCTCAATCCTGAGCGGCCGATGTCCACCAACAACCTTGGCAATCTCAAGGTAATCGCCACAGTTGACGATAACGGCAAACCTCTGCCGGGCGAGGCTCACCTCTATGTGACCGTCCAACGTTTCGTCGACACCCCTATTCGTTGAGGCTCCCATGACAGCGCTTACTCTTATTCGACATAACGCGCATCAAATCAATGTGGATGGTCATGCGATGATGATGCATGTCCCCAGTAGCAGCCTTTTCGAGCTTGATGGGGTGGGGCGCGATGTATATGACTTATTCAGTCGCATCGACCGCGTTGACAGCGATGTCATGCGCACCGAACTTGGTTCGCGGCATTCCGTTGAGAGCCTTGCGGAGTGTGTCAGCAGTTTTATCGATCTGGATATTTTGCGTGAGACCGGCTCACCAGAATTACCTCGTGCCATTGCTAAAGTCGAAGAAATTCCGCTTTCGACAATCGTTCTCAATGTGAATACAGGCTGCAATCTTTCCTGTACTTATTGCTACAAAGAAGACCTCACGACCCCTTCCAAGGGCGTAAAGATGAGCTTCGATATAGCTAAGGCTTCGTTTGAGATGTTGCTTAAACAGGCCAAAAATCGAGACCAGGTCAATCTCGTTTTTTTTGGTGGTGAACCGCTCTCCAACTATGCGCTTATACGCGAAATGGTTCCCTATGCCGAAGCTCGAGCGGCGGAAGAGGGCAAGAAAATTGATTTTTCACTAACCACTAATGGCACTCTTTTAACGGAGCCGATGGTTGATTGGCTCAACGAGCATCGCTTTGGCATAACTGTATCCATGGACGGTCCAAAAGCTATGCATGATGCAAACCGTATTACGGTGGGCGGAAACGGAACTTATGACGTGGTGGCGCGCAAGGTACGTATGTTGCTCTCGCGATATACCGCACGCGCTGTAGGTGTCCGCGTGACGCTTACCAGAGGAGTTACAGATGTGCTCGGCATCCATAATCATCTGAAAAATGATTTGGGTTTTGCTGAAGTTGGATTTGGGCCAGCTACTTCAGGTCCAATCGCATCGTTTAACTTGGATAACGATGCTTTGCAGCAAGTGTTCAACGATATGAAAACGTTGGGTCGGCGGTATGTCGAAGCGGCCTGCCGTGGTGAAAATATCGGCTTCTCAAATATGCACCAGTTATTAACAGATATCGCTCAAGGTACTAAAAAAGTAGTGCCCTGTGGTGCCGGCTTGGGACTCCTGGCTGTCGACAAGGATGGCGACCTCCACTTATGCCATCGCTTCGTTGGGTCTGACCAACCGACTTACGGCAACGTGGATCGCGGTATCGATGTTCCGAAATTAGCTGCGTTCATTGAGGGCGCTCAAGATCGTAGTAGTTTCGGCTGTAAAACCTGTCGAATTCGCTCAATTTGTGCGGGAGGGTGTTATCACGAATCTTATGCGAAACAAGGTGACCCGTTTGCTCCTGTTTATCACTACTGCGATTTGCTGCGCGACTGGGTTGATTTCGGAATCGAATCTTACGTGCGAATCATGAAAAATAATCCTAGTTTTTTCCGTAATCATATCGAACCACGGAGCGCCAAAGTATGAAACATCTCACTCCAGCCAATGCCAAGGCCAAGATTTTTGTCGAAGCCCACGCCGAAGGTCGTGAGGAAGAAGTTGTGGCAATGAATGCCCTGGTGGGGTGTTCAACTTCTTTTGACCCGGGATGGGAGATCGACGGGTTTGGTGGCGTTTCAAATCTGTGTCAACCGATGGAAGCAGATCTATACGCTTGTTCCGATCCCTGCTGGTGGCCAGCACAAGTACCCGACACGATGTCCACTTATCCTAACTGGGGTAAGGATACTGCAGACCCAACTCAGGATTGGCGTAACTTGAATTCCGTTTTCCCCGAATCTAAGGGCTAATAATAATGATAAAGTCAATATGTTTCGCTGCGCTATCGATGGTCGGTGCAATGGGCGCCACCCCTGTCATAGCAAAAGATTTTTTATCAGTTGTTGCACACCCTGACAAAGTTTTCATTGTTGATATGGATAATCGGCAGATATTGAAAAATTTTGTTGTGGAGAATAGCGGCGCTACGCCGATTGTTTCTGCGGTAAGCCCTGATGCCAAATATGTATATGTACTGGCGAATGGCGGTCAAAGTGTTGTCAAGATGGACATGGAAACAGGGAAAAATCTGCTCCGTTTGGATATGAGTAAGGCCGATGAACGTGTGTGGGCTACCTGGGGAATGAATCTATCTCCTGACGGCAAAACCATCGCCGTTTATCAGAACCCGGTTAAACACCTTCGTAATGAATTCAAGGTCCAGCCTACGCGTATCGCATTATACGATGCAGAAACATTGACGTTGAAATTTACAGCGCCTGCTCCTCGGCAAGTCACAATGCTAATGTACTCGACTGACGGCAAAAAAATCTTTGCTCTCGGCAAAGACTTGTATGTTTTCGATGCAGAGTCTGGAAAACAACTGGATGAATTGCCCATTCAAAAATGGTCGCAAAAGGAACACTTTCCTCCGGACATGTTGAATGTATGGTATCAATACGATAACTCCCAACTCATGATTGCGCCGTACTATGTAAAACTGCGCAATAAAGATCCAGCTTCCCCGGATGCCTTTCAAACCGGTCTGCTGACCCTTGATCTGAACCAGGGGAAGATACAAATGAACGACATAGAACCTACCCAGACTATTTATTTTTCGATGGCCGCTAGCCCGGATCACAAACGTGCGTATGCAGTTTATAATGTGCTGCAATCTTTCGATTTGGCCAACGGTGGTAAACCTCTCAAGCAGGTAAATCTTCCTCATACGTTCTATTCTGTAGCCGTTAGTTCTGATAATAAATATGTTTGGATTGGTGGCGCAGGCGGTGATTTACTTGTCTATGACGGTGCAACATTGGAAAAAGTGGGAGAGTTGAAGCTTCCTGGTAATGCAAACATGTCAAACAACTCGGCCTTGCGATTGTTCACGGTTCAGTGATGGTCATTCGTATTGGCGTAATTGATAGCGGAGGACCTTTGACAGAAATCGAAGGTTCTCTGGCTTTTCGAGCCGATGGTGTCGTCGAGCCGTGCGTACCGGATCGCCTGGGGCATGGAACTAAAGTCGCTGAGGTGATTCGCAACAGCTGTAGTGCTGTTGTGATCACTCACGCACAAGTGTTTCACGAACGGCCAGTTACCTCAGCTCTTCAGGTCGCCATGGCCGTCGACTGGTTTGTTTCACGACCACCGCCTGATCGGGTGGACATCATCTGCATGAGTTTGGGATTAGCTGCTGATCGTGCGTCGTTACGCGAGGCAATCCATAGGGCCAGCAGGCAGAAGATGCTAATTGTTGCGGCTAGTCCGGCCCGAGGTATCGCTTGTTATCCGGCTGGTTACGATAGCGTGATTGGTGGTACCGGCGACGCGAGATGTCAGTGGGAACAACTTTCGCGCCTGGGGCCTCGTTTGTTCGGAGCCTGGAGTAACTCTCCCGAATATGGCGGAACGGGCATGGCTGGGGCCAGCTTGGGAGCCGCTCGCGTAGCCGGGTATTTAGCCAGGATCCTCATGGAGGAGGGGCGCGCTCTAGAATTCAAGGAAGCCCTCTCTTTAATGGGAGCGCGTTGCGATTTCTTTGGTGCTGAAAAACGCGTTAGCTGATGAGCTTTTTGTTCGCGCAGAAATATCAATCGGAGAGTAGTCACGTTATGTGACTGGCTTGACCCTACAATAAAAATGTCCCGGGCACGGGGAGGTATCTATGCGTTTTGCGCGTGTCTCCATCAAGTGGAAAATCACTTTACTAGCGGGATTTTGTTTACTTTGCACCGTAGTGCTGTTGGTGGGTACTTCCCTGTATCGCATGGATACCAGCCTGGAACTCGTAAAATCAGCTAATTCGCAGATGCTTGAGGCTGCTGCGCGTGCACGTATGGAGGCTCGTGGACAACAGCAAGCTGAGACTACTCAGCGATTTTTTTCGGATATTTATCATTACGGCAACCAGTTCAGTCGACAAGTCCAACAGCTACGCGAGCAGGCTACCAAGCATGGGGTCGATCCCCGAGAGTTGCGCAAGGATCTGAATCAGTTGGTACACGACGGCCTAAAAGCCAACCCCTCGTTACTGAACTTGTACGTGGTGTTCGCACCTGACGCACTGGATGGCCAGGATGCGCGTTTTAGGGATGAGTCAATCTCTGGAAGTAATGAAAAAGGGCGATTTGCTTCTTACTGGAGTCAGAAGGATTCGACGGACAGTTACATGGCTGTGCCCGAGAAAATCATTGCGGATACCACGCCAATGTTGGATGGAACTCCGTTCAACACATGGTATAGCTGCCCAGAGCAAACGCTCAGGCCCTGCGTGCTGAATCCTTATTTCGACGACACGTCTGGCCAGCCATTGCTGATGACCACCCTTGCTTTTCCATTGATCGAAAAAGGCAAAGTGGTCGCGATCATCGGCGCGGATATCAGCTTGAGCCGCTTGCAACAACTCAGTCTGGATGGAAGCAAGCAGTTGTATGACGGTAGGGGAACGTTGCGAATAGTCAGCTCTGCAGGACTGATCGCTGGCGACAGTCATAATCCAGGTTCCCTCGGTCGGACATTGGATAACTTCCAGGAAAGCGGAACCAGCCTACTGTCGATGCTCAGCTCCGGTAAGTCTCAGGCTGTTGATACGGTGACCAGCTTGCGCATTTTGGAGCCACTAAGTGTAATTCCTGAAGGCAAACCCTGGGGACTGCTCATAGAGGTTCCGCGAGCGATTTTGTTGGAACCTGCGCTTGCGCTGCATCAAGAACTGGATGAACGAAGCCTGAGCGGAGCTCTATGGGAAACAGGCCTTGCTGCAGCCGTGGCTCTGTTAGGTTTGGTTGTGCTGTGGTTGACCGCCCGCGGCGTCAGTAAGCCGATCTTGGGTGTAGCCAGTATGCTTCGCGACATCGCGAGCGGTGAGGGCGATTTAACCAAGCGTTTAAGTTATCAAGGCAGTGATGAATTGGGTCAGTTAGCAGGCTGGTTTAATCGCTTCCTGGACAAACTGCAACCAATAATCCGTGACGTGAAGGCGTCGGTGCATGATGCACGTACAACGGCAGACCAATCAGCGACACTGTCCGAACAAACCAGTACAGGCATGGAGCATCAGTTCAGGGAAATCGAACAGGTGGCCACGGCGTCGCAGGAAATGAGTGCCACAGCTCATGACGTGGCCAATAGCGCGGCCCAGGCTGCGCAAGCTGCCCGAGGTGCGGAGCAGGCGACCTCAGATGGTCTTGCGGTGATAGAGCAAACCACGCACATGATAGATGGTTTGGCTAAAGACATGAGTCTTGCGGTAAGAGAAGTCGAAGGTCTGGCGGCCAGTAGCGGACAAATAGGTTCTGTACTGGACGTCATACGTGCGATTGCCGAGCAAACCAATCTATTAGCGTTGAACGCCGCCATCGAGGCCGCGCGGGCCGGGGATGCCGGTCGGGGTTTCGCGGTTGTTGCCGATGAAGTGAGAGGGTTGGCAAAGCGAACACAAGACTCCGTCGAGGAGGTGCGCTTGGTGATTGAGAGGTTGCAGCGTGGTACTCATGAGGTAGTGAGCGCAATGAACAACAGTCACCAACAGGCTCAGGGCAGTGCAGGACAGGTCGAACAAGCAGTGACGGCACTGCTGCGTATCAGCGATGCGGTTTCGATCATCAATAACATGAACCTGCAAATCGCCAGCGCGGCAGAGGAGCAGAGCGCTGTCGCTGAAGAGGTGAATCGGAATGTGTCGTCCATACGTGATGTCACTGAGTCGTTGTCAGATCAGTCGAAAAAGTCTGCGCAGATCAGTCAGTCGTTGAACAAGTTGGCCAATCACCAACAAGGATTGATGGAACAGTTTCGGGTTTAGGTGAGAGGTTGAGAGCTGGTATTTGCGAACGCTACTTAGTGATGAGCGGCATATAAATCCACTGGACCGATCGGTCCAAAAATGCTAAGGTGCTTCTCATGCAAAGTAGGAGTATTTGCACTTTTCGCACTGGAGCCCTCTAATCGATCATGTCAAGACCCCAGGAATTCAACACACAGGAAGCACTTCACAAGGCAATGGCCATGTTTTGGTGTAAAGGCTACGAGGCCACGTCAATGGCTGATCTCCTGAGCGCCACCGGACTGAGCAAGAGTAGCTTGTACGCAACATTTGGCAGCAAGCACGAACTGTTCATCTGTGCGTTCGACCTCTATAGACAAGAACGTGCCAGGGACATGTACAGAGCCCTGGAGAATGGCCCGGCACGGCAGGCTATCGAGACGTTCTTCCGCCTGCTCTTTACGGACATCGGTAAACCTGGGGAATCCCGTGGCTGCATGAGCATCAATCAGGCTGTCGAGATGGCGGCACATGATCCTGAAGTTCGTCTGAGGGTTATGGAGGACTTCCGCCTCATCGAGGAGGCATTAGTGAGCACAATTGAGCGGGGGCAAGAAGATTGTTCATTGGCCAGTCGGCGGAGCGCCCGCGAATTGGCCCGTCTTTTGGTTCTGGCCTTCCCTGGATTACAGGTAATGGCGCGTGCAGGATATGTAAAAGATGATCTGGAGAGTGCCCTGAATCTGCTGCTTTCAAATTTGGATAGATAACCGTAGAGAGTTTTTTTAACTGTTTTGGACCGATCGGTCTTTAATATAAAACAACCTGAGCCGAGGAAATATTATGCAAGTCAGACAAATACGTAATGCCACACTGATCATCGAATACGCAGGGAGTCGATTCCTCATTGATCCTTTGCTGGCAGAGAAGGGGGCTTATCCAGGTTTTGAGGGCACGGCTAACAGCCATTTATTCAACCCTACGGTGGCTTTACCGGTGTCGATGGATGAGATTCTGAATGTTGACGCCGTCATTGTTACCCACACCCACCCAGATCACTGGGACGAGGCAGCCAAGGCGTTGGTTCCCAAGCACCTGCCGATTTTTACCCAGGATGAGCAAGACCGTGAGTTGATTCTGTCTCAAGGTTTCAGCGATGTGCGGCTGATCAAAGGGGCGCAATTTAACAGCGTTTCGCTGTTCCAGACATCCGGTCAGCACGGCACCGATGGCGCCATCGCGGCCATGGGAGAGATTTTAGGCGAGGTGTGTGGGGTGGTATTTAGCCATCCAAATGAGAAAACGCTCTACCTCGCCGGCGACACGATCTGGAATCAATACGTTCAGGACAGTCTGCAGCAGTTTCAGCCCGAGGTTGTCATTCTCAACGCTGGCGATGCCCAGGTGATCGGGCTCGGCTCCATCATCATGGGTAAGCAGGACGTCTACGAAGTTTTCCGTGCTGCACCCCAAGCAACGCTAATTGCCACTCATATGGAGTCGGTGAACCATGCCGTACTGACGCGCCAAGAGCTTCGTGAGTTCTCTGTGCAAAAGGGCATGACCGACCGACTGCTCATCCCCGAGGATGGCGAGACTTGCAGCCTCTGATTCACCCAACCAAACACCGATTTAGCAAGGAGATAGTGGATATGTCAGTCGAAGCGAACAAAGAGTTGGTCCGCAAGTTCTATACAGCTGTTCAGCGCGAGGATTACGCGGCTGCGGCTAGCTTCTGCCACGAAGACTTTGTGTTTTATACCCAGGTGGACACGCCTATTTTTGGCTCTGCAGGTTTCGTCCAGTCGGAGAAAAAGAATTTCGATGCTTTTGAGGGTTTCAGTTTTACGATCGAGGTTTTGTTTGCCGAGGGCGATCAGGTTGCGGCTTACATGTTGTTCGATGGGCGGCAAACCGGAGTGTTTGACGGGGTTGAGCCGAAAGGGACTAGAGTGCGATTTTCCCTGATGATGCTACTCACGATTTCTGATGGAAAAATCATCGAGAAACGGGCGCATTTTGATCGAATGGACATTCGAAAGCAGCTGTCCGCAACAGCCTGAGTCTATGGTGCTCGGCGACTTCATTTCTCCAGTAGTAATGAAGCGTCGAGGGGGATGTCAAAACGCCAATGTTTGGCGCTAAACGATGCTAAAAACTTGCGATAAAACGCGGATAACAAGATCGTATTGGTTAAAAAACTTGGATGTTATCTTGTCGTGAGTTTGATAGTTTTGGAGCCATTAAAAACTAAATCTCGCCAGTGTTTTGTTTGAAGTCAAGGGCTGCGCTTGTTCGGCGGGCTGAATTTGTTCGGGTATAACTCATCAGCATGGTTTTTATTGGCTGGCGAGGTTTTTTGCACTCAAAAATAAACTAACAAAAAAAGAGTGAATTACAAAATGTGCCAGCACTCCACTTGTCGTGATCGGAAAACATTAGTTGCAATCGCCTGTGCGGGGCTTTTATCTGCTGCCGCCGGACCAGCTTTTGCGGAGGACTCTCCATGGTGGGCGCGTGTCGGCCCGGGATATATCGATTACTCTGAGGACGCGACGCTTAAAGCATTTGGCACTAAAATTCCCGGTGCGAACGCTGAAGCAAACAACAATACGGCGTTCATTGTAGAGATTGGGTACGACCTAACTCCTAATTGGTCGCTGGGGTTTACCTTCGGAACGCCTCCAGAGGTTACGCTCTCCGGAACTGGGACTGCAAAAGGCGTGGGTACCCTGGGTAAAGCCAAGTACGCACCCTCTGTCTTTTCATTGCAGTATCAGTTCAACGAAAATGACGCATTACGTCCGTACTTCGGCGCAGGCGCTTCCTATATGCACATATTCAGTTCCAAGGATGGGGCTGTTCAAGGGCTAGAGGTGAAAGATGAGTGGGGTTTCCAGGTCCAGGCGGGCGCCGAGTACTGGGTTACCAGAGAATACGGCATATTTCTTGATGTGAAAAAAATCTATCTCAAGAGCGAAGCAACGGGAACATTGAATGGTGCTCCTGTTAAGGCTGAGGTCACCTTGAATCCTTTGGTGATCCAAACGGGTTTTGTTTTTCATTTCTGATGTTCAACGACAAATCCCGCAAAATAGTTTGCGGGATTTGTCGTCTTGGAGGTGACGATCACCGAAAGGGTGTGGGCAGGGTTGTAATCCTGAGGGTATAAGTTGAGTGGGTTTAGCAGGGAGCGAACCGTATTTGGTCATCGAGGTTAGTTGCCTAGTAGCGGCTGACACGCCTGATTGTCAAGTCGATGATTTCGATCAGCCAGGCTTACGGTTCGCCGTTGGCAAGGGCGCCGGCTATGACCTGTTCTGGCGCGCACCCTAAAAGGTGCCCCGCTGGAGCCGGCCGAGACGTCAGGGGCAGCGGCAGACCTGTACTTCGATAAAGGATTGGACGCCGCGGCGGGTGTGGGTCAGCCGCTGGAAAGGATGGCTGCGGCCGGCTCTCGTTATCGGGTGCTGGAGAGTGTGTTCACCTCCATTCGTCAGGTGATGGCCGTGCCTCGCCGGCGTGAAGCGGGTGCAGCCTATGTGAGGGCTTTCGTTGAGCGCAAGAAGGCCGAAGGCTTCTCTATCAGGGTGCGCACCGCGAGCGGTCAAGCGGCTGCTTCCGTGGTCTCGTAATGATGAATAGCACTGATTGCATGGATACTGCTGAAGGTTTGCATGTGGATGAATCGAGCAAGTTATCAAGGGTTGCACTGGGGCGTTGGTGTATGTTTTACATGCTAGAAACGCCCCGGGCGGACCTGCGTTTTACTTAGCTTGCATGCTGTAGGAGTTCAATCAGTTGGCTATGCAGCGTGGGATCTCCGCAGGCCACGACGGTGCCGCCGTTTTGCGCCGTACTTCCATCCCAAGCCGTCATTCGGCCACCGGCGGCTTCGATGATCGGGATCAATGCCTGTACGTCATAGGGCTGTAGTGCTGCCTCGATGATCACATCGACGAAGCCCGAGGCCAACATGCAATAGGCATAACAATCACCGCCAAAACGGACCAACTGCGCCTGGCTCGCCACCTGTTCAAAGGCGTTTTTTCTTTTGACTGTGTCGAACATATCTGGGGTTGTGCACATCAGCCTCGCAGATGTGAGCTGTGAGCAGGTCCGGGTTTTCAATGCTGTACCATTGCGCCAGGCGCCTCGTGCGCTACCGAAGTATCGCTCACCGGTAAACGGTTGATTCATGACCCCTAATACCGGGCGCTGGCCATCGTTGAGCGCGATCAGCGTGCCCCACAGGGGCAGTCCGGTGACGAAGGCGCGCGTGCCATCAATCGGGTCCAGGACCCAGGTCAGTTCACTTTCTCCGGCATAGGCGGCTTCCTCCTCACCCAGTACTCCATGCGTGGGGTAGCGATTGCGAATGAGTTTACGCATGGCCTGCTCGGCCGCTTTGTCGGCCGCGGTGACGGGGTCGAAGAACCGACCCCCTTTATCCTCTACTTTGACTGCAGTTCGGAAGTAGGGCTCAATGGCCGCGGCAGCAGCTTCCGCCAGTTGCTCGGCGAAATCCAAGTACTCAGTGAGCTGGTCGGTAGTGAGTGGCATCGGGTGCACCAATATACAAAGTGATTGACGAAGACATCTTGAAGTTATCGACCATGATCCAGAGGATGCCAGATTTAGGCAAGTTGGTTGAAAGTTTCGGCTAGGAAAGGGTCATATGCGACTCTACTTCCAGTAATAAAGATTTCCCTATGGCCACATTCCAGTGGAGTGATTGGCCCTGCGCTAAGTTTTACTGAAAATTATGAAGGTGACTACACTTTCAGCTTCTAAGCAAGCTAGACCGACGGCAAAATTTTCCATTTGCTAAGATCTGCGCTCCTATTGATGTAAATATTGGGCTGGGTCTCGTACTCCAATGCCCACACCTATGTCTAGGTCGCTTAGTTCTTGATCGTGGTGGCTAAGCCAAACGATCGTGCGTTTCGATGCGGGCCTTACTATGCGTGTTCCAAAGTGCTCATGCAGTGAGCTGAAGTGTTCAAGGTTTGAACATGATCCGGGCGCTGAGGTCGTCTGCGACGATGATTTTGTGTATGGCACACCTATTGCTGGAGGTTTCTGTGAGGCGACACATTGCAGTGATACGGTCTAATTATACGAAGGCGTCGCGATGAGTGTATTATTTCTTACCGAGCAGAGCCTAATATTTGAATTTGCTGAGCCGCAAGATGTTTCGAACTATGTCAATAAATACATTGGCCGACATTGTATAGCTCTAACTGACTATCGAGGTGTGCGAGCTAGCTTGAGTCACCGTGCTTTGGCGGATCTCGATCTATGCCGAATCACCTACGGGGGGAGTGTAAGGGTAAGCTCGTCTGCATTGAATGATGTATATCATATCCAGGTTTTATTGCGCGGGAGTTGTTTGTGGCGTGTTAAAGGGCGTTACCTTCGTCTTCGGCCGGGTGAGTTGATAGTAATTAATCCAGATGACCCAGTGGATTTTACTTACTCTGAAGATTGTGAGAAGTTTATCCTCAAGGTGCCGTTGAAGGTTCTCGAAGACGTCTGCGTTGAGCAGCGATGGGCCTACCCCAAGCGCGGAATTCGTTTTATAGAGACGTTCTATCATTTAGCTGATATTGAAGGTCTAGCTGCCTTGCTAGCCATGATGTGTAAGGAAGCCGAATCAGAAAATAGAACTTATAGAGTTGATAAAAGCTATCAGTACATTTTTGCAGCAAAAATGCTGAGCTTGTTAAAGTCTAATGTGCTTCGCACGAAGCATAATGCAACAATCGTCGTAATGCTGGAGAAAATCGACTCGTATATTGATGGCAATATGGATATACGGGTCGAGGAGCTAGCTGATTTAGCCGGTGTAAGTGTGCGTGTTTTTTATACGCTGTTTGAGCGACATGTGGGTGTCTCTCCAAAGAGGTATATAAGAGGCAGAAAATTGGACAGGGTTCGAGAGTGCCTGACTGATTCCGCATGCAGTATTAAAAGCATAACTGAATTGGCATTTGACTACGGTTTTGTTCATCTTGGGAGGTTTGCCAATGTTTATAAGGATCGATTTGGTGAACTGCCATCTGAAACTTTAATGCGTCGGGCTTGATTTGGCTGTCTCGGCATGATTGTTGTTTTTAGAATTAAAGAGCTGGCTTTACTTTAGTGCAGCAAAAAACGGATGGTGATCGGCAGTAATCGGATATCCATCTGGGATGGTGAGCGCTAGTTTATGTAGGCCTGAATAATAACAACGGAGGCTACGGCTATGTCCTTGGGAATCGAATACCTTAACTCTTTGCTTGAAGAAGATCGTGATAAGGGCGTCTACCGCTGCAAGCGCGAGATGTTCACTGACCCTCGCCTGTTTGACCTAGAAATGAAACATATCTTCGAAGGTAACTGGCTATACCTTGCCCACGAAAGCCAAATCCCCGAGAAAAATGACTTCCTCACTACCACCATGGGGCGTCAGTCAATCTTCATCGCTCGCAACAAGGATGGGGTGCTCAATGCTTTCCTCAACGCCTGCAGCCATCGTGGCGCCATGCTCTGCCGACACAAAACCGGCAATAAATCATCCTACACTTGTCCGTTCCACGGCTGGACCTTCAACAATTCTGGCAAGTTGCTTAAGGTCAAGGATCCCGTTGATGCCGGTTACCCGGCGAGCTTCAACTGCGAAGGTTCCCATGACCTGACAAAGGTCGCTCGCTTCGAGTCCTATCGCGGCTTTCTGTTCGGCAGCCTCAGTCCCGATGTAGTACCGCTGGTGGAGCACCTGGGTGAATCGGCGAAGATCATCGACATGATCGTCGACCAGTCGCCCGAAGGCTTGGAAGTGCTGCGCGGCTCTTCCTCGTACATTTATGAAGGCAACTGGAAGCTGACCGCCGAAAACGGTGCTGACGGCTACCATGTCAGCGCCGTGCACTGGAACTATGCTGCCACCCAGGCCCAGCGCAAGCTGCGCGAGGCCGGCGATGAAGTAAAAACCATGAGTGCCGGTGGGTGGGCCAAGAATGGTGGCGGTTTTTATTCCTTCGACAAGGGTCATCTACTGCTCTGGACTCGCTGGGCCAACCCAGAGGACCGTCCACTGTTCGAGCGCCGCGACGAACTGGCCGCCGACTTCGGTCAGGCCCGCGCCAACTGGATGATTGAGAACTCGCGCAACCTGTGCTTGTACCCCAACGTTTATCTGATGGACCAGTTTAGCTCGCAGATCCGCATTGCACGGCCACTCGCCGTGGACAAGACCGAGATCACCATCTACTGCATCGCCCCAAAAGGGGAGAGTGCTGATGCGCGCTCGCAACGCATTCGTCAGTACGAAGACTTCTTCAATGTCAGTGGCATGGCCACACCGGATGACCTCGAAGAATTCCGCTCCTGCCAGGTGGGCTACCAGGGTGGGCGTGGCTGGAACGACATGTCCCGTGGTGCCGCACACTGGGTCGAAGGTGCCGATGCCGCCGCCCAGGAAATCGATCTGCACCCACTGCTCAGCGGCGTGCGTACCGAAGATGAAGGCCTGTTCGTACTGCAACACAAGTACTGGCAGGAAACCATGCTCAAAGCACTCGCTACCGATCAGCAGTTGATTCCAGTGGAGACCGTTTAATGAGCATTTCTTTTGAGCAAGTGCGTGACTTCCTCTACGAAGAGGCGCGCTACCTGGACGACAACCAGTGGGACAATTGGTTGGAGTGCTATGCCACCGACGCAACCTTCTGGATGCCTGCGTGGGACGACAACGACCAACTCACCGAAGATCCACAGCGGGAAATCTCGCTGATCTGGTACGGCAACCGTGGAGGCCTGGAAGACCGGGTATTCCGGATCAAGACCGAGCGATCCAGCGCGACCATGCCCGATACCCGTACCTCGCATAACATCAGCAATCTGGAACTGCTCGAGCAAGGCGACGAGCTGTGTCGCCTGCGCTTCAACTGGCACACCCTGAGCTTTCGCTACAAGACCACCGACAGTTACTTTGGCACCAGCTTCTACACCCTTGATGTGCGCGGCGAGCGCCCGCTGATCAAGGCCAAGAAAGTGGTCCTCAAGAACGACTACGTCCGTCAGGTTATCGATATCTACCACATCTGATTGCAGCTATTCACGAGGTGCGTCATGCACAAAATCGCTTTGAATTTTGAGGACGGGGTCACCCGCTTCATTGACGCCACCGCTGACGAAACCGTGGCAGATGCCGCTTACCGCCAGGGTATCAACATTCCTCTGGACTGCCGCGATGGCGCCTGCGGTACCTGTAAGTGCTTTGCCGAGGCCGGCCGTTACGACCTGGGCCAGGAATACATCGAAGACGCGCTGAGCGAGGAAGAGGCTCAGCTCGGTTATGTGCTGACTTGCCAAATGCGTGCAGAGAGCGACTGCGTGGTGCGGGTACCGACCTCGTCGCAGGTCTGCAAGACCGAACAGGCCAGCTACCAAGCCAGCATCAGCGAGGTACGCCAGCTATCAGACAGTACTATTGCGCTATCAATCAAGGGCGAGGCACTCGACAACCTGTCATTCCTCCCTGGGCAGTACGTCAACCTCGGCGTGCCCGGTAGCGAGCAGTCTCGCGCCTATTCCTTTAGCTCTCTGCAGAAAAACGGCGAGGTCAGCTTCCTGATCCGTAACGTGCCGGGCGGGCTGATGAGTAGCTTCCTTACTGGTCTGGCCAAGACCGGCGACAGCATGACCCTGGCAGGGCCGCTGGGTAGCTTTTATCTGCGTGAGATCCGACGTCCACTGTTGTTGTTAGCTGGTGGCACGGGGCTGGCGCCGTTCACCGCAATGCTGGAGAAGATCGCCGAAAAGGGTAGCAAGCATCCTGTGCACCTGATCTACGGCGTGACCAACGATTTCGACTTGGTTGAACTGGATCGCCTTAAGGCCTTCGTTGTGCGTATCCCCAATTTCACCTTCAGTGCCTGCGTGGCCAACCCGGAAAGCCAATATCCGCTCAAGGGCTACGTCACCCAGCACATCGAACCACGCCACCTAAACGAAGGCGATGTCGATGTGTACCTGTGTGGTCCGCCCCCGATGGTCGAAGCGGTCAGTCACTACATCCGCGAACAGGGCATCACGCCTGCGAACTTCTACTACGAGAAGTTCGCAGCGGCCGTAGCCTGAACCCGTTTACGGGGTCGACCGCATCGTGCTGGTACGGCCGGTCCCTTTTTTACTGGAGGTTGTCATGAACAACAGATTCGACAACAAGGTCGCGCTGGTCACCGGCGCGGCGCAGGGCATTGGACGCCAGGTGTGTGAACGGCTGCTGGCCGAAGGCGCTCGCTTGGTGGCGGTTGATCGTTCCGAACTGGTCCACGAGCTGGCGGGCGAGGGCGTGCTCACCCTGACCGCTGATCTTGAGCAGCACAGCGAATGTAGCCGGGTGATGGCTGCAGCGGTCGAGCGTTTTGAGCGCCTGGATGTGCTGATCAACAATGTCGGCGGGACTATCTGGGCCAAGCCCTTCGAACACTACGAAGCTGCGCAGATTGAGGCTGAAGTACGCCGTTCGCTGTTCCCGACGCTATGGTGCTGCCATGCAGCGCTGCCGTACATGCTCGATCAGGGTAGTGGCTCCATCGTCAATGTATCTTCCATCGCCACCCGTAGTATCAACCGCGTGCCCTACGGCGCAGCCAAGGGAGGGGTGAACGCGCTTACGGCCTGCTTGGCCTTCGAAACTGCCGGTCGCGGCGTGCGTGTTAATGCCACTGCGCCTGGCGGTACCGAGGCACCGCCACGGCGGGTGCCGCGCAATACGGCCGAGCAGAGCGCTGAAGAGAAGGTCTGGTACCAGCAGATCGTTGACCAGACCATCAATAGCAGCTTGATGAAACGCTACGGCAACCTCGACGAGCAGGTCGGAGCGATCCTGTTCCTTGCTTCGGATGACGCCTCTTATATCACTGGCGTGACCCTGCCAGTAGGTGGTGGCGATCTCGGCTGATTCGAGAACTCTGCGATCGGCGCAATGCTGTTAGTACCCTTCGCTTGTCACGGTCTGAACTTGGCGGCAGTTACGGCGAGCCTTTGCACCGGTCGCGAGGCACATGAGGATCCTAGCCTCCGCTATATCGCTGCACTTTCCTGGAGCGCAACGTATCTGTTGTTCGGTATAGCGGGGGCAACGTCAATTTTACTTTTGCCGCATTTTCACGTGCTCTGATCGCGGCACTCGCAGGTTTGGCTCTGCACGCGGCAATAGGCGACGCGTTAGTGCACAGTCTTTGTGAATTGAAAGAAAGCGATGCAGGATTTTTTAATTTTCTCGTTACGGCTTCGAGAATTTTATTTTTTGAACTTTCCTCCGTGTTCTGGAGATTAATGCCTGGTTTGTTTGTTCATTTATTGATGAGTCGACGGCGGAAAAAATTTGTGTTGGAAAGGAAGCCGGAATGGCAGGGCTAGGTTCGTACAGTAAAAGAAGACCCTGGCGCCTCATAGCGAAGAGCCCCCCTGATGGAAACAGTATGAACTGGACGTGGTTTCACAAGCTTGGCTCGCCCAAATGGTTTTACGGCATCAGCGGCAGAATGCTGCCCTGGCTGAGCGTCGCGGCGTTGCTGCTGATCAGCGTTGGCGTGGTCTGGGGCCTGGCCTTCGCGCCGCCGGACTACCAGCAGGGCAACAGCTTCCGCATCATCTATATCCACGTTCCGGCCGCCATGCTGGCGCAGTCCATCTACGTGATGCTGGCCGTGTGCGGCATCGTCGGGCTGGTGTGGAAAATGAAACTGGCCGACGTCGCCCTGCAATGCGCGGCGCCCATCGGTGCCTGGATGACCGCCGTGGCGCTGGTCACCGGGGC
>RCUR01000038.1_pt1 | contig 38684 bp, 30 predicted proteins | sample 2166151 | NCBI WGS metagenome assembly RCUR01 (sample SAMN09932785, study PRJNA488358) | compost metagenome | isolation source: compost soil in an enriched community | place: Germany: Experimental Botanical Garden
CCGTTGATGATGGTTTCCTTGACCTCCACGCGGAAACGCGGCTGCTGGTTTTCCCACATGCCTTCCAGGATCTGCCAGGGGTCGGTCGGCAAGGGCCGGCCGACGTATTCGATGCTCAGGCCGGCGGGCGACACCCGGCGGTAATGCTCGAAGAATCCCTCCTTGTCACCGTTGTTCCAACACTCGATCTGGCCATGCAGGAACTGCTCAATAGCTTCTTGCGCACTCATTTATTGCTCCTCGGTTTTCATGGGCGGGCCAAGCCCGCCTGACTTTTGCACAACCATTTAGGCGTGCTGTTGCTGGACCGCGACCACCGCAGCCGGCCGCAACCAGAGCAGGATCAATGGGCCGATGATAGAGCAGGCCAGGCAGCTCAACAGCACCGCCGAATAGCCGTCGTAGGCTTCGTAGAGGCGGCCAAAGAACACCGGCATCAGTCCGCCGAAGATGGTGACCAGCGCCAAGTGCAGGCCGAAGATCCGTGCGTATTCGCGCAGCCCGAAATAACGCGCCATAAGGAACGCCGCCAGGTCGAACTCCGCGCCGGCGCTGGCACCGATGCACAGGGTGGCGAGCACCAGTAGCGCCATGCTCTGCACGCCGCCGAGCAGGAAGATCGCACAACCGATGGCCGGTAGCGCCAGGCTGACCGCCGCGACCAGGATCGGCGGGTAGCGGTCCAGCAGATAGCCCACCAGCAAGCGCCCGGCGATGATGGAAACGCCGAAACTGCTGAATATCTGGCTCGCCGCCTGAGCGGAAAGCCCGTTGCTCTGCAGCATCGGCACGATATTGGTGACCATGCCGACGGTCAGGCACACCGACAGGATCAGCGCGATATTGAAACTCCAGTAGACCGGCGAGCGCAGCGCCTGGCGGAAGCTGAAACCGCTCAACGGCGATACCGCCTCTCCACTCGCCGGCGAGGTAGACTCCACTATGCTCGGCAAGCGCAGCCAGAACAGCGCCATCGGCAAGGTAAACAGCAACGGCATCGCCGCCAGGGTGAAAAAGCCCGCCTGCCAGCCGAACTGGGCAATCAGCCGCACCAGCAGCGGCGGCAGAACTACAGCCATCAGTCCGGTGCCGCAGAGAATGACCGCCAAGGCCAGGCCACGGTTGCGCTCGAACCACAGGTTGACCAGTTGCGTCCAGGTAATGGCGATGGTTCCCGCGCAGACCAGCGGCATGGCGAAGTACGCCAGGTACAGCCAGCCGATGGAGTGCTCGATCCGGGTGATCGCCGCATAACCGATCACCTGCAGCACGATCGAGACGATAGCCACCCGCCGCAGGCCGAAGCGCCGGTACAAGGGGCCGACCAGTTGGGTGGAGATCGCCACCCCGGCGAACAGGAAGGTGATCGACGCCTGCAAGTCGCCCCGACTCCAGCCGAAAGCCTGTTCGAGCGGAATCACCAGGGTGCCGAAGCCGTAGAGCAGGCCCACGCTGATGCTGGTACAGATGCCGGCGAGGCCGAGCAAGAGCACACGCCAACCGCGCTTGAATTCGCCGGTGTCGATAGCGGCCTTGGGTCGTGAAGGGGATGGGGCGGACATAGGGGACTCCTGGCGCCACCCGTCGTGCCGAGCGGGCGGCGCGATCTGGGCTCAATGCCCCTTGAGGATTTCTTCGACCTTCGGCAGGGTCACCATGGTGGCACCGCCGTCGACCAGCAGCGAAGTACCGGTGATGTAGGACGCCTCGTTGGACGTCAGAAAGAGCGCGGCCGAGGCGATGTCCGCCGACTGCCCCAAGCGCGGCACGGGGAAATGTTCGGCCAGCCGGTGCGGCAGGTCCTCGCCCAGGGTTGCGAGCATATGGTCGGTGCCGATCAGCCCCGGTTCGATCACGTTGACCAGAATATTCAAGGCACCGAACTCCACCGCCAGACCACGCGCAAAGGCGTTCATGAACGCCTTGCTGGAACCATAGGGAATCAAGGTCGGCGTGTACTTGCGATTGGCCTCGCCCGATGAGATGAAAATGATCCGCCCCTTGTCCTGCGCCTTGGCCAGATGAGGTGCCGCGTCCTTGGCCAGCCAGAACAACGATTGGATGTTGCTGCGCACCAGATGATCAAAGGTTTCATCCGCCATCTCGGTAATCAGCCCGTGAGCCGTATCGGCGGCGCAGTGCACCAGGATATCCAAGGCGCCAAACGCTTCGATGGCACCGTCGACCATGGACTTGACCGCCACGCGATCGGCGATGTCGCCGCCCACCAGCCAGGCCTGCGCGCCGAGCGCCCGGATCTGCGCAATGGTTTCCTCGCCATACTCGCGGGTACGGGCCGACACCACCACCCGCGCGCCCTCCGTCGCATAGGCCAGGGCGATGGCGCGCCCCATGCCACGCCCGGCACCGGTGATCAGCACCACCTTGTCTTTGAATCTCATCGACAGCTTCCTCTTATTCTTGTTCGTTAGGGCTCCCGCAACGGCCAGGCCGGCAGGAGCCCATAGTCGCAACGCCGCTGGGCTTTAGAGATCCCGGCCCGGCACGTTACGCGCGGAACCGTTGCGCCGGTCGGACTCGCCCCATCCCAGCCAATGCGAGGGCTCGCGGGTATCGCCAACCCGGCGCCAGCGTCCTTCCTGCTGTGCTGTGATCGGGAAACCGCCGACGAAGTCGATCATTTCGCCCTTTTCGTCAGGCAGGAACTCCCACTCCTCCTTGCCATCCAGCACCACTTTGGCCGACTCCAGGAAGTAGCTGCCGTCCTTGTGCTTGGTCTGCCCTTCGATGTCGGTGGTGACGCGTACCTCGCCCTTGTCGTTGGCGAAGATGGCATAGCCGAGGTGGTCATGGCCGACCATGAAGGAGCCGGTATCCCAACTGCCGTCCTTGTACACGGTGACGAACGACCACCAGATGACGTGCTTGTTGTTGTTGACCACCAGATCCTTCTTGAAATGGATGGCACCACCCTCGGCCATGTAGAACTGGTCGAGCGCCATCGCCCCCTTCACCGGCTTGCCTTCGCAGACGCCGGCGAGTTCCCACAACTGCGACACGTAGAACGTGCCCCACTCCACCCCAGGCAGGTACCACTGCAAGCCTGGGCCGAGCAGCCTGCCCTCCAGCTGGAACAGGCCATCTTCTCTCCAGGTCAAACGCTCGCTGTTGGCGGTGATCTCCCAGCCGTTACCGGCCTCACCCGGCTGGTTGGTCCAGCGCACGGTGTCGCCGTCCAGAGTCTGCAGCGGCATGGGGGTCAGCGCCTGGCGGGCCATTTTCTCGTGGTCCATGCGCAGGTTGACGCCGTCGACATGGTTGTTCAGGTAGAAGAACTTGGTCGGGTTCGGCGTGCCGCCCGGGGCCATCAGCGATCGCACGAACGAATAGATATTGCCGTCCTCGTCGCGCACCGAGCCGAACGGCGAGGACTTGCTCAATTGCAGGCCGAAGAAGCCGCGGCTGCCGCCCATCGCGGCACCACTGACCTGGTGCGGGCCGACCAGTTGCTGAAAGCCGAAGTCGCCGCGCTCGGGAATCGTCTTGAACGTTCTCATGGGAATCATCTCTTGTCGTTATCGTCGAAAGTCACGCAAGGCAGATTGGGCTGGTGCCGCTCAGTCCCAGATCACCGGGAGAGACGCGGCACCGCGCAACTGCGCACCTTCGATGACCGGGGCCGGTTGCGACGGGTCCAGGCGCAGGTTGGGGAACAGGTCGAGAATGGCGTTGATCGAGCAACTGATCTCGACCTTGGCGATGAACTGGCCAATGCACATATGCGGGCCGAAGCCGAAGCCGAAGGCGGGCTTGAGCTTGCGATCGATGTCGAACACCTCGGGATTCTCAAAGGCGTCCTCATCGCGATTGGCGGAGACCACCATGCACTGCACGAAGGAGCCCTTGGGAATCTTCACCCCGTGGAACTCGACATCCTTGGCGGTCTCGCGCACCTTGAAGGTGGCCACCGGTTCGAAGCGCGCAGTTTCATCCATCAGCTTTGGAATCAGCGAGCGATCGGCCTTGACCCGCTCCAGCAGGCCCGGGGTGGTGAGCAGCAGGGTCATCACCGAACTGAACATGCGCGTGGTGGTTTCGCCGGCAGCGGGCAACAGCGAGCGGGTGAAGGTGATCACCTCATGATCATCCAGGGTGCGGCCTTCGTACTCGGCGCGTAGCAGACGCCCGACCACATCGTCGCCCTGGCTACCCTCCGCGCGGCGGCGCACCACGACCTCCTGGATGGCGTCGTACAGCCCCTTTACCGCGATGCCGGCCTTCTGCCGGGCCTCGGCCATCTTCTCCGGATCGATCTGGTTGCCGCCGACCATCGCCAGCGCCCAGGCGGCGTACTGCTTGTACTTGGACGGGTCATCGGAGGGAAATCCCATCAGCGCGTACATGATACGGATCGGCAACTCCAGGCCGAACTGCATCAGGTCGGCCTTCTTCTCCGGGATCAGCGGCTCCAGGAAGCCCTTGCGGATCACCTCGTCGATCTGCCCACGCCACTTGTTCACGTTCTCCGGCATGAAGGCCGGTTGCAACAGGGCACGTACCTTGCGGTGCGGCTCGCCGTCCATGGCCAGGATCACCAGGCCATCGAAGAAGGCGCCCAGGCCCTCGGCGATGAAGCCACTGGTGAAGGTATTGCCGTCGCGCAACACCGCCATCACGTCCTGGTACTTGAACAGGGCGAAGGTCGGACGCGTCCCCTGCTGGATGCCGGCATTGGTCGGCACACCGAACTGGGTGATGAAGTCGCCTTGGTAGACGGGGGATTTCAGGCGCTGCTCCCGGCACACTTCATGGATGTCCAGGTTCGTGCCCAGGTAGGTTGCCGATACCGCGGCGTAGGCACTCTTGAGATCGATCGGGGACTCGTTAGGGGTAGCACTCATGTTCACTTCTCGCTCTATTGAATTGTCATTGCCATTGACCTGTCGAGCGACGCGGCTCGCCGCACCGGCCCCTGTGGAGCCCCAACCGATCAATGGCCGGACGGCCGCGCTCACGCCCCAGGCGTGGACTGGCCAACAGGTTGCTGACTGGCACCTGCCGGTACCGTTGTGCGGGCGCTGGCACGCTTGCCCAGGTAGCGCTTGGCCCGCTGGGCAGCCAGGCGCCCGGCCATGCCGTTGACACCGCCACCGGGGTGGATGCCGGCACTGCCTAAATAGAGGCCTTCGACCGGCAGGGTATCGCCGCCCAGACCGTGAGCCGGGCGCATGCTGCTGGAGCGCAGAGTGGTCGTGTCGATGTGCACAACGCAGCCATTCACCGTGTTCAAGCGCGCGGTGAAATCCGGCGCGGCCTCGAGGCGGCGGCCAATAATGGTGTGTTCATTAACGCCCTCGATGTATTCGCTGACCTGGCTGATCAGCTGATCGGCGACCCGCTCGCGCAACGCATCCCAGCCTTCGACGGGGTTGACCGGCATGGCCGGCGGGTAGATGTACAGCACGTCCTGGCCGCTCGGCGCCTGCGACGGGTCGACAGCGCTGGGCGCGGCGAAGGTGATGTAAGGCAAGCGCGGCACTTCGCCGCGCGCACTGGCGGCGAAGTTCTCCAGCACCGCCTCGGCGGTCCCGATCAACAGGCAGGCCTTGCGCAGGTCGATGCCGTCGCCGCGCATGGCCTCGAAACGCGGCACCGAGATCTGCCCGTTCAGGGCCAGGTCGAGTTTGACCGGTCCGGCGCCATGGGCGTTGGCCGGCGCCATCGCCACACGGGTCAGCAGTTGCTGCTCGATCGCCCCCGGCGTGACCATCTCCAGCGCCACCTTGGGATGGCAGCTGGCGACCACCGCACGGGCATGGAACTCTTGGCCGTCCACCAGGCGCACCCCGCGCACCTTGCCGTCAACGGCGACGATCTCGGCCACCGAGGCCGAGGTCATCACCGTCCCGCCCAACTCTTCGAAGCGCGAGCGCAGCGCATCGCTGAGCTTCTGCATGCCGCCGATCACCCGGCCTACGCCAAAGCGATGAAGGAAGGCCACCAGGGCGTAGTAGATGCCGCTGCCATCCGCCGTGATCACCCCGGCCAGCCCGGTCAGCGCGCACATGGCAGAGATGGTCACCGGGTGTTCGAAACGCTCCAGCGCCGCCTGGTAGGCCGAGCCGGTCATCAACGCCATCAACTCAGGCTTGAGCTTGCGATTGCGCAACACGGTTCCCAGAACCTTGAGTTTGGTGCCCAGATTGAACTTGGCCGGATCGGCCCGCATCATCGGCAGCGCCATGTCGATAAAGGCATCCAGCACCTTGACGAACGCCAGATAGGCGTCGGCATCGCGCGGGCTATAACGGCGGATTTCCTCGGCGGTTCTGTTGGGGTCACGCCAGAACACCACCGAGGTGCCGTCCGGGTGCAGATAGACATAGCCAGGCGAGTACTCGACCGCCTGAAAACCGTGGCGATCCAACTCCAGTTCAAGCGGTACATGGGCATGCACACGCATCGACATCATGTCCAATGCGCAAGGATGCACCAGGTGCTCGGGAGCCTCGGGGATCAGGTAGCCAGAAGATGCCATGCCGCCGACCTTGCCCAACGCCTCCAGCACCATCACCTTGTTGCCCTCGGCGGCCAGGTAGCAGCCGGCTGTCAGGCCATTGTGTCCGCCCCCAACAATGAGGACATCGAACTCGGCATTACTCAACGTCATATTTGCTCTCCATGGCCGGTCGATACGACGCCAGCCGACTTGTGGTGCACTTCAATGGCCTGGTTCGTTATCGGATCATCCATACGCGGACAATCGGCGACGCCAGCAAAGCGCACGTCACTTAAGCCGGCGAGTACGAACCAGCCGTATTTAATCGTTTGCAAGAGGCTCACCTGCGTCAGGCCGAAAGCCTTGCAGCCAGGTAACCCGCCTCCTGCTCGCTATATACGCTGATTGGTAACAGCCGCTCAGCGTGAAAAGAATCAGTTCAGCAATAGCCCGCGCACGGCATTAACACCGAGCACAGCACGCCCGAACTATTGAAACGTTGTGTTGGCAACTGTCTGCTGACCACTATGCGTTTCCCTGCGCCTGAGCGTCGGCCAGGGCAGCCGCGATAGAGGCGATGATCGCTAGATAACTTGAGACAGTTGGTAGAAGGTTCATCAGGCCGATCTCCGTTATTAGACTTATCGAGAAATCGCAACGCAGTTCACCGCGATTGCCGAGTAATACCCTAACGAATAAGCAGCCACAGCAGCAGCGTATCCGTTTGACCTTGAGTAAAACGAAAGCAGCCAGATGTCTTGGTCGGGAGAACGCGCGCTCGTAGCATGGGGCCGACAACGCAAGTGCACTCGCTATCAGCGCTGCCAATCCGGCGAAACAGTCGAAGTGCCGAACTTGGGTCATTCAAGGAAACCGCATGATTACGCGCATGGATCACTTCACCATCGTCACCGATCAGCTGCAGAGCACTCGCCACTTTTATGTGGAGATACTTGGCTTGCGCGAAGGGCCGCGCCCGCCCTTCCCCATTGCCGGTTACTGGCTGTACGTCGGACCCCATCCGGTCCTGCACGTGATTGCCGTCGAACGGATGCCCGAGCCGCGCCGTGGAGTGCTCGATCACATGGCCTTTCGCGCCGAGGGCCTGGCGGCCACCCTGGAGCGCCTGGATAAGCATGGCATCGCCTTTCGCATCATTCGCGCACCGGGCGAAACCCGCACATGGCAACTGTTCTGCAACGACCCCAACGGGGTCGAGGTGGAACTGGACTTCGCGGAGGCGGAAGTCGCCCCGGCCGATTGGAAAGCCCGTTGCGCGACATGAGCGACAGCGGCGCAACCTGGGCTGCGGCTAAATCAGCCCGGCATAGCTGCCGCCATCCACCTGCAGGTTCTGCCCGGTGATATAGCCGGCCTGGGCCGAGCAGAAGAACGCGCAGGCCGCGGCAAACTCTTCGGCCGTACCGAAGCGCCGGGCCGGAATCGGCCGGAGCATTTCCGCCCGCGCCTGTTCCAGGCTGCAGCCCTTGTGCTTGGCCAGCTGTGCGCTCATGAACTGCAAGCGATCGGTTTCGATACGCTCCGGCAACAGGTTATTCAGGGTGACGTTGTCACGCACGACTTCGCTGGCCAGCGCCTTGGAAAAGGCCGTCAGCCCTGCCCGGGCAGCGGTGGACAGGCCAAGTGGCAGGCGTGGCGACTTGACCATGGCCGAGGTGATATTGACGATCCGCCCGAAACGCCGGGCGCGCATGCCGCCAACCACGGCCTGGATCAGCAGAATCGCCGAGAGCATGTTGGCCTCCACCGCCGCTAGCCAGGCGCCGTGATCCCACTCCTCGATGCGCCCCGGAGCAGGCCCGCCATTGTTGGTGATCAGGATGTCCGGTTCCGGGCAGGCGGCCAACAGGGCGGCACGCCCGGCCTCGCTGCTGACATCGGCAGCCACCACCAGCGGCTGGCGTCCAGTCAGGGCCATGATCTCGGCTGCAGTTCGGGCCAGCTGCCCGGCATCACGGCCGTTGATCACCAGCTCGCAGCCTTCTTGCGCCAGGGCCAGCGCACAGGCTTTACCCAGGCCACGGGATGACGCACAGACAATGGCCTTACGGCCGGCAATTCGCAGATCCATGGCAACTCCCCTCTTGCTTTAGTAGCGCTTTTGGCCTCTTCGCCGACTCGGCATTGCCACCTATACGGCGACGGTGCGGCGCTCACCCGGCGGCATGGCAAAGCCATACGCAAAGGGTCGACGTGTTAATCTGCGTATCAATCAGGCGCCGATCTCGCTGCCGGCGTAAGGCAGACGGAACAACAATAAAATGAATACTTCCTCAGTTCGCACCGAACCCAATAAACGCAATACCTTGAACCGCTTGCTGGAAGTCGCTCGCCAGGAGTTTTCTAAAAAAGGCCTGAGCGGCGCACGCATCGAGGACATAGCCCGCGAAGCCGGGATTACCAAACAGCTCGTTTATCACTATTACGGTTCGAAAGAGCGACTGTTCAGTGCTGTACTGGATGAGTCCTCGCAACGGATCATGGCCGAACTCATCGCTCTCGACGTCGAACACCTGGCGCCGACAGTTGCCTTGCGCGAATTACTCTACTACTGCTTCGATCAATACCGGGATGATCCGTTCTTGGGCGCGCTGGCCCTTGAAGGCATTCGCTACCATGACGCCCATGACACGCCACGCAACATGTTTGCCGACCTGACGCCTGCCCTCGCAGAAAAATTCGACAATATTCTTAAACGCGGCGCGCAATGCGGGGAGTTCAAAGCCGTGGCCGATCCACGGCTGTTTCTTGCAACGGCCGCCCTGCTCACCTCAGGCGGTTTTACCAACCACTACTCCATGTCGGTGCTGGTAGGTGTCGATACGCGCTCTACGCAGGGCATGCAGCTGTGGCGGCAGCACTCGGTCGACTTCATCGTGTCGAGCATCAGCCTCGTTCCCGCCCCGGCGTAAACGCCTCAAGCAGCCGGGTAAAAAACACCCTACCCGGCTCACCGGCGCACTCAGCGGCAACCAATCACATGCCGCCCCGGCCCGACTTCTGGAAGAACTCGCGCATCGCCACCAACGAGGGCGTGTGGCTGCTGAAGCCGCCGTCCGCCACCAGAGTGGTGCCGGTCACGAACGACGACTCGTCGCACGCCAGGAACGCCACGACGTTGGCGATTTCGCGAGGCGTCCCCAGTTCCGGAGTCATGTGGTTGTCGCGCAGGATATCCAGCAATTGTGCGGGCATGGAATCATGGGCGTTCTCCGCCGGCGCCAGGCCGATCTGTACGGCATTGGCGCGGATACCCTGCTTGCCATACTGAGCGGCGACCAGCCGCGGCAACATGATCAGCGCCGCCTTGGAGGTGGCATAGCCGGTCAGGGAAAGATCGCCCTGCACGCCCAGTCCCGAGGTGGCGAAGATCACCGAGCCTTTGCCCTGCTTGAGCATCACTGGAATGCTGTATTTACAGCACAACACCGCCCCGCGTAGGTTAACGGCAATCGCCCGATCCCAGGCGGCCATGTCCAGGTTGCAGATATCGCGGTCGCGCTGGCGTTGCTCTACATCCAGAACAGCCGCGTTGTTGTGCAGGATATCGATGCGCCCGAAACGCTCGACTACCGCCGCTACCATGGCCTCGACCGACTCTTCGGAGGACACGTCGGTGCACAGGCCAATGGCCTGCCCACCTTGCGCCACAATCGACTCTGCCACCTGCTGTGCGGCCTCGCCATTGATATCGACGACCGCAATCTGAGCGCCGTGGGAAGCCAGCACACGGGCGCACTCAGCACCCAGGCCGCCGCCCGAACCGGTGATGATGGCGACGCGGCCATCCAGTTTTCCTGTTGTCATGCTGGTTCTCTCTTCTTGTCGATCAAGCGGGGAATGCTTCATTCACCGGTGAAACGCGGCGCGCGTTTCTCACTGAAGGCGCTGGCCGCCTCTTTCGCGTCCTGAGTGGTGGCCAGCAAGGCGAACAGGTCCAACTCGAGGTCAAGACCACTCTTCAGGTCCAATTCCAGCGACGCGCGCGCGGCCCTCTTGACATACAACGAGGCCATCGGCGGCTTGCTGGCGATGCGTTGGGCGAACTCAGTTACCTCGCTCAACAAGCTTGCAGCATCGCTGGCCAACCGGCTGATCAAACCGATCTGCCGGGCCTCTTCTGCGTTCATCCGGTCACCGGAAAGCAGCATATCCAGAGCTCGTCCGGCGGCCACCACCCGGGAAAGGCGCTGGGTGCCACCACCACCGGGGATCAAGCCAAGGCCGGTTTCCGGCAGGGCGAAAATCGCGTTCGGCGACGCGAAGCGGATATCGCAGGCCAGCGCCAGTTCCAGGCCGCCGCCCATGCAGTACCCGTGGATCGCGGCAATGATTGGCTTGGCGACCTGATCCAGCGACTCGATCCAGCGAGCCCGCTGCATACGTTGGCGCACCTGCAGGGAAGTCTCCGCACCACGCCGTTCCTTGATGTCGGCGCCGGCGCAGAAGCCACGCTCGCCTTCGCCACGGATGACGATGACCCGTACCTGCGGATCCTTGTCCAGCAGCGCCAGAGCTTCTGGCACGCCTTGGCGAATCTGATCATTGATCGCGTTGATCTGCCCCGGCCGGGTCAGCACGACCCAGCCAACCGCCGCATCGCGCTCGACGCGTACAGCCTCGTTAATCACCAAGGGCAACTGTTGGCTGGTATCGGCATTCATACGGGACACTCCTCAAACTCGAAGACCTGGCCGTCAAGCTCCTTCGGATCGATCTTGATCAGTGACTTGCCACCGACCGCCTCGGACGACTCGATCCAGTCGAAGGCCGTGCCGCGGGCGCGCAGATCCTCGGCCTTGGCGGCCAGGTCGTTGACCCCGATGCGGATGTAGTAAGGGCCTGGCCCCCAGTTATTCACGTAGTGACCGGCATCGGTGTTCCAGTAGGTCGCCTCGATGATATCCAAGGTCGCGCTATTGGCGACGGTGAAACCCATGCGTGCGCGGCGGTAGCCTTCGCTACGAATATGTTCTACCGGACCGCTTGGTTCCCAATCGAGATTGCTGGAGACCATGCGCAGAGTTTCATCGAGGTCGCGCACGAGGAAACCGCGCGCGGTCACCCGCACCATGTCGCCCGGCTTCAGGTCGCGCGGCTGGGCCGGCGGCTGGGCGTAAGTTTCCGCCGGCATCTGCAGCGGCTCGGTGGGCATGATCTCGATGCACAGTCCACCATCGACCGTGGGCCGGTAATAGGGCTGCTCCGGAGTCGCACCCAGCCAGAGACGGTCGAACGGCATTTCCGGGGTGCGCTGGGCCATACGGAACGGCAGGCGGCGACGCATCAACTTGTCGACCAGGGCGTCGAACTTGTCGCCATGCAACGCCAGGACGATGGAGTGGGTGATCATCGGCCGATGATGGCCCTGAAAGTCCTTCAGGCTTTCGAGAAAGTCATGGAACAGCGGATCGCCAGGATTCGGCAGATCCAGGTGCCATTGCGGTTCGATGCGAGTCGGCGCGACGGCCAACGACTTGTGCACGCGCAGGAAGTGCGCGATATACGGATGGTTGTCGAACGCCTGGCGCCAGCGCTCGTGTTTGTAAATACCGAGCTTATCCACCAGCTTTTCCGTCATCCCATCGGGATCCGGAACCATCATGTCGGCACTCATCAACAATTCGAACATAACACTCTCCCTCCAATAGCTGGCCAGGACGCTATCCTTGGCCGATAAGTCAGTGGATTACGCCGCCCGTGCGACGAATCCGATCAATGAGCTGTAACCGCCTGGGTATGGCTGTCGGCCTGTTCGCGCGAGCGCGGCGGTTCATCGGTACCGAGGGTCTCGGTAGCCGTGACGGTGGTCTTCGGGTTGAGCAGGAAATGCGACAGCGCCGGGATGAGGATCAAGGCGCCGAGCATGTTCCAGAGGAACATGAAGGTCAGCAGGATGCCCATGTCGGCCTGGAACTTGATCGGAGACCAGGCCCAGGTGATGACACCGGCGGCCATGGTCAAGCCGATCAGCGCCACCACGCGGCCAGTGAAATCCAACGAGCGGCGGTAGGCCACGGCCAGCGTGCCGCCGCGCTCCTGCACCGCGATCTGCACGCTGAGCAGATAGAGTGCGTAATCCACCCCCACACCCACACCAACGGCGATCACCGGCAAGGTTGCCACCTTGAGGCCGATACCCAGCCAGACCATCAATGCCTTGCAGATGATCGTGGTCATGATCAGCGGAATCAGCGCGACCACGGTGGCGCGCCAACTGCGGAAGGTCAGCAGGCAGAGCAGCGCCGTGGCGCCATACACCGCGAGGTACATGGTGACGATGCCCTTCTCCACCTCGATGTTGGTGGCCGCCTCGATTCCGGCATTGCCGGCGGCCAGGAGAAACTGAATCGGCTGTTCGGCATCCGCGGCGGTGTTGTGCTGAGCGGCGAAGCTCTCAGCTACCTGCAGCACGCGGTTCAAGGTATCGGCCTTATGGTCCGCCAGGTAGGCGATCAGCGGTGTGACCGAACATTGCTGGTTGGTGATACCAGGCGACGAGATCATCGCCGCGTCCACCGACGAGTTGGTGATCGCCTGGTCGCGACTGATGGTCAGCCACTTCGGACTGCCCTCGGCCATGCCCGAGGTAACGAAGCGCACGGTTTCGGCTAGCGAGCTGGTGGTCTGCACGCCCTCGGTCTGGCGCAGGCGAGAGGCCAGGCGATCCATGGTTTGCAGTGACTGGTAAAGACGGCAGCTGTCTTCGTTGGTCTTCATGATGACCACAAACTGGTCGCTGGACAGGCCGTAATGCTCGGTGATGTAAGCGCTGTCGCGGTTGTAGCGCGAGTCGGGACGCAACTCAGGCGCGCCGGGGTCGAGATCGCCGATCTTCAGGTCGAGCATGACCACGCTGCAGACCACCGTGACGACGACCGACAAGACGATGACCACCGTCGCCCAACGGCGCTCGGTGAAACGATCCAGACCGTGCCAGACATGCCCCAGGAGGCTGCGATTCTGTTCGCCGGCGCGGTCCTTCTCGATGGCGATGCGCGCGGCCTTCTTGCTCACACCGATATAGGACAGCGCGACCGGAATCAGCAACAGTTTGGTGAAGATCAGCACGGCCACGCCGATGCTGGTGGTGATGGCCAGGTCGCGGATCACCGGAATATCGATGATCACCAGCACGGCGAACCCGACTATATTGCACAACAGTGCGGTGAGCCCGGTGAGGAACAGGCGCCGAAAGGTGTAGCGCGCCGCGATGTACTTGTGGGTGCCGCGGCCGATGTCCTGGAGGATGCCATTCATCTTCTGCGTGCCATGGGAAACCCCGATGGCGAAGATCAGAAACGGTACCAGAATCGAATACGGGTCCAGCTCGTAGCCGAGCAGTTGCATCAGCCCCAGCAGCCAGACCACCCCCGCCACCGCGATACTCACCAGCAACAGGGTGCTGCGCAGGCAACGGGTATAGAAATAAACGAACAACGCGGCGATCACCACCGAGGCGCCGAAGAACATCATCACGGCGTAGAGCCCATCGATCAGATCGCCCACCAGCTTGCTGAAGCCGACGATATGAATCCCGATCTTGTCGCTTTGCAGCGAGCGGATCTGTTCTTCCAACTGGCTGGAGAACTCGCCGTAATTCAGCGGCTGGCCAGTCTGCGGATGGGTGTCGAGCAAAGGCGCGACTATCATGCTCGAGGTCGCGTCGTTGGCCACCAGGCTGCCGATGATGCCCGCCCGATTGATGTTACGCCGCAAGGCGCTGACCGAGGCCTCGCTGCCATCGTAGTCGGACGGCATTACCGCGCCGCCATCGATACCAACCTCGGTCACTTCCTTCCAACGTACGATCGGCATCCACAGCGACTTCATCCAGGAACGATCGATGCCGGGAATCAGGTAGAGCGTGTCGTTGACCTCCTGCAGGGCCTGCAGGTACTCAGGATCGTAGATATCACCCTGCTTGTTCGACACCACCACCCGGATGCTGTTACCCAGACCCGGCAGCTGATCCTTGTAGGCCAGGTAGTTCTTGATGTACGGGCTGGCGCTAGGAATCATCCGCTCGAAGCTGGCATTGACCTCCAGCCGCGTCGCAAAGAAACCGAGTACCAGCGTAGCGAGCAGGCACGCAACGACTACCAGCATGCGGTTACTGAAAACAATCCGCTCGAGGAGCCCCCCGGACGACTTGTCGAAGTCCCGAAGGTTCGGAATCACTGGCATCCCGCTGTTGTACTTTTGCTCTACCATTTCTGCTCACTCACTGAGGGATCGTACCGACAACTCATTTTGCCTGGGCGATCTCGACGACCTGGGCGCCGGAAAAACGGGTCACGACCAACCTGCCGGCCTTGTCGGTTGCACTGGCTGCATGGACTTCCCCGGCATTGGCCGCGCGCAACGGAGTGACCTGCAAACTGCCGCGATCGAGGGCGATCATTTCGCCGTTCTGGCTGACCAGAATCAGTTGGCTGTCCTGTTCTACTGCGCTCACCAGGCTGGCCGTGAGGCCCGTCTCGATCTTCAACCACTCCTGCCCCTGGTCGCGGCTGACAAACAGGTTGCCGCGCAGGCCATGCACGAGCAGCAGGTCGCTGGCGGCATGCACACCAAACAAGGTGCCGGAATAGGGTGTTTCCAGCATGACGAAACGTTGCGACTGCTGATCCAGATGCATCAGCAGTCCTTGCTCGCCGCTGACGAAGAATCTGCCGCGGTGTTCGGCCAGGGCATACAGGTGCATACGCCGGTCGTTCTCGGTGCGCTCGACCCAGGGCTCCCAGGTGGCGCCATCATCGGTGCTGCGCAGGATCATGCCAAAGGCGCCAACGACAAAACCCTGACCATTAGCGTCGAACAACACATCGAGCAACGGCGCAGCCAAAACATCTGGGCTGGCCGAGGTCCCCATCGCCAGGTCGATTTCCTGGAGCATGTCTTGCGCTACGGAATCGCCGTTGTCGGCACGCTGGCCATAAAATTCGCGCAATAGGGTCAACAGGCTGCGCCCGTCCAACTGCACCGCCCAACTGCGACCACCATCACTGGTGTGCAATAACAGCGAATCATGGCCAACGATCCAGCCATGCTGGGCATCACGAAAACGCACCTGCACCAGGTCGCTGGCGACCGGGCTCGGCACTTGCTCCCAGCTCTTGCCGCTATCAGACGAACGCAGGATCAAGCCGTGCGGGCCGACGCTGAACAGGTCGTTCCCTGCCCGCGCCACGCCGATCAGCGGTGTGGGAAGTCGAGTATCGATCTGCTGCGCCGGCGTGCGAAGGGAGTCGATAACAGAGGATGGCGCCGCCTCGGCAACAGCAACCAACATCATAGTGGAAAGAACCGCGATGATCGACGGCAGGGATCTACGCAACAGCCTCGCCAACTGGCGATTGCGTAACAGGCAGAACATCTCAAGGTCAGCGCCAATCATTATTTTTATCCTCAACCGCACAGGGGTACGCTGCCGCGCTTTCGCCCATTGAGCGAATGCGTACCCGCTGCTAGCAAAACATTATTCTCGGCATCCGGACACGAACCTGGTTCGTACCCGGATGCCGTAACGCGATCAGCGCTGGGTGACTCGCGAGACGATTGCCTCGGGTTTCATCTCGCGCTCGGAAAGTGGCGTATCGACAAATTTGTAGCCACCTTTCAGGGCATCGTTGACCAGGGCGTACATGCCCTTGTTGAAGTCATAGATGACGTTCTTCACGTTATAAGGAATGTCCTTGTCGTACAGCTGCACACCGCTGAGGAACATCGAACGATACAGAGCATTGCTCTTGTCCCAGGCGTCGTACAGACCGACCCCAAAGGTGTCCTCGTCGAGGTAGTAGGTGCGTTTGCTATACACGTGACGCTTGCCCGGCTTGAGCGTGGCTTCGACGACCCACACCCGGTGCAACTCCCAGCGCTCGCATTGCGGATTGGCATGGTCGGTCAGAAATTGCTCATCCTGCTTGCAATCGAAGTAGAACTTGTAGGCGTTATTGGGGATGTACATCTCCTTACGCCCTACCAGTTTGTAATCGAAGCGTTCCTGACTGCCGGAAAACATCTGCAGTTCGTCGAACAGGGTTACGCCGCCCTGGCTGGCCACGGGTGTATCGAAGGCAAACTCCGGGGCCAGTTTGATCCGGCGCTGCCCTGGCGTGTAACTGAAGGCGCGGCGCGGCTTGGCCAGTGGATCGAGGTAGTCGCTCAACACAACCACTTCACCGGAACGACGTGCCGGGTAGTCATTGCGCGAGAACACCCTGGCATACATCAAGGGATCGCGGTCAGCCTGATTGACCTGGTAATACGGCATCTCTTCGAAGGTGGCCTGCTCGGCAGCCTTGGTCACCTGACCGTTGCTATCGATGACCCAGCTATTGGAGGACGAGGTGGTGGAGTAACCGGTACCGATCTTGTAGCGCAGCTGCTGGTTCCAGATCACCTCGTTACCGGTTTTCGGGATCGGGAACGGCAAACCGCCGCGGCAAACTGGATCGACCGCCAGGCCATCTTTCTGGATAACGCACTCGGTAGCATTACGTATTGTCGCATCGACCACTGCCTTGGGATAAGCGGCAGTGCGATGACTCGGGTAAATATCCAGGTAGTATTCCGGATACTTCTTCAGCAGGGTTTTCTGCCCTTCGCTCAGCTTGTCGGCATATTGATCGACGTTTTTCGAGTCGATGCGAAACAGTGGTTTTTCATCCTTGAAGGGATCGACCCAGAAACCGCTGTCCGGTTTGAAGCCGGCCGGTGCCTGACGCAGGCCACCTTCATAGGCAGGAATAGTACCCTCGGCATTGCCGGCTTGAATGGCGCCCCAGGGGGTCAAGGTTTTGCCCAGCTCAGCAGCTTCTTCGGGGCTCACCGCCGCGAGCGCACACGCCGACAATCCACTCAAGGCAATAGTTAGTGCGAGTTGTAGTTTCATAACCAGTCTCCGATCTTGGAATTATTAAAAGGAGGTCTTATAGGTGAACGCCAGCCAGCCGCGATCGGTGCCGCCTACGGCACCGTTGCCGTTGATCATCCGGTCACCGTTAGCGTTACGCGAGTTCTTTTCCTGTGCCGAGGTGTCGGCATAGCGCAGGCTGAACTCATGCAGCGAGCGGTAGGTCATCTTGGCGCCGACCGACCAGGAGAGTGCACCTTCACTACCACCGCCGGCACTGGCGGCGTTGCCGTTCAGGCCGTAGTTGACCGTCAGCGGAACATCCAAGGTCCAGGAAGGCAGAATCTCCACGTACTGTGGCGTGTAGTTCACCGCAACGGCGTAGTAGTCCTTGGTCGAGCAGCCATCTGACTTGTCGCCGGCCCCACCTGTCTGGATATCCCGGCACCCGGCGAAGCCTTCGCCCTTGTACAGTTCCTCGTGAGAGGTGACCTTGTCCAGGTGGCTGTAGGCGAACTCGGCCACCAGAGTGGCGTTATTGGCGATGAAGTTACGCGGCACGCCGTAAACAGCGTTAGCCACGAAGTGGATGGTGTCGCCACGCGGACCTTCATCATCCACCAGACTGACGCCTGTGGCGTTGAGCGCACCGCCCTTGCGGTAGGACAGATCGGCACCGACCGACGCCGTGCCAATGGCGGTGGACATGCTCAGGCCATAGAGTTTGACATCGCGCGGATAGACCAGTCGGTACTCGCGAGTCGCCAGGTTGACCTGCGGCGCCAGCCACGCCTGGTAGTCGTCGAACTCACGGTAGTAGGCGCCGACCGTGGCCTCGATGGCCTCGATGTCCAACTTGCCCATCACGCCCCAGTTCTGGCCATCGCGACCGCGCTTGGAGGTCGCATGGTTGAGGTTGAAGCCGGGGGCCGCAGGCAGACGATCGGGCCCCTCGAAGAACGGGTCCGCGGCGCCAAAATAAGTACCACCGTAGGGGAAGCGGGTGTTATCCCACTCATAGAAGTATTGCGCACCGAGTGTCAGGTTGTCGGTGACCAGCGCCTTGGCCGAGACCTGCCCGATCGGCAAGAACACTTCCTTGGTCTCGATACCCGGGCTGGTGACCGCTTTCACCGCATCCACGGGCGCCTGCGAGTAGGACACGGCGTGCGCGCCAAACAGCAAGCCCTCCCCCCAGAACAGCGCATGGCGGCCCGCCTTAATGTTGACCGGGGCCGCGCCTATATTGAAATTGCTCCAGACGAAGGCATCGAGGATCTCGCCCGACGGACCATTGACGTAGCGCTCTACTTCGCGGCTATAGCGATTGTTGTTGTAACTGGTGGCAAACCCCGGGACGCTGCTCTCGACCGAGGTATCGTCGTAGGCATTGTCGTACCAGCCGGCAGCGCTGACCCGCCCACCGAAATCGCTTTTGTAGGACACGTCGAACTCGGTCAGCAGATCCAGGCGATTGGTGACGATGTCGCCCTTGTCGAACTTGCCGTCGGACTCGTCGAAATTCGGGTTGTTGAGGATCTTTTGCTCCTGATCCTCCATGCGCATGCCCAGGTTATAGCGCACGGTATTGTCCCAACGCATGCGAATGTCAGGGTTACCGACATCAATCTGCATCGCCGTGGCGCCTCCTGCACAGCTCATGATCGCAAGCGCCAAGGCACTGCGAGGCATCGAGACGCGACCAAGCTTACTCATCATCTTCATATCAGCTCCTTTTGTTCTTATTTTCAACAACTTAGGAATTATCAGCCACACGCTTGACCTTCATGAGTCCTACAAGGCGGTGGCCTCAACTGCACATAAGCGGCAGAACCGTTCCACTTAGCGTGAGGCCTACCATAGCGCATCAAAACATCAAATTCCACATGCAGATTGAAGTTCTTTATACAGAATTCTATGGTTTGTTATACACAACCCTTCTCAAGTGCATTACAGAGCAGGGGCAAGACAAACCAGCCTCAGGGTAGCGCCAAGCTCGGGACCTTCGAACGGCGCCCAAACAAAATAAACATATATTCTGTTTTTGTTCATAAATTACTTTATTCCACGCATCGGATTGGCTTTAATGAGCCTAGCATCCGCGCTGCATAGTGCAGCCTAGAAGGGGAGCCGTACGCCTCGTATGCCCCCATTCCCACTCACACGGAGACCTCATGAATATTGATCTCAGTGGCAAGCGCGTGATCGTGACCGGCGCGTCCCGAGGTATCGGCCAGGCTATTGCCCAGGCATTCGCCGCAGAAGGTGCGCGGGTCGCGATCTGCGCACGTACCGAAGAGGCCGTCGTTACGGCCGGCAAGGCGTTACAAGCAAACGCCGAGGCAGTGATCGCCCGCGCGGTCGATGTAACCGATAGCGCGGCCGTCAAGCAGTTCGTTCAGGAAGTCGCCGACAGCTGGGGCGGGGTGGATGTGCTGGTCAACAACGCAGGCCAGGGCAAGGGCGGCAATCTGGATACGCTGACGCCGGAAGACATCCTCGAACACGCGAACATTCTGCAGATGGGCCATTTTCGCTTTGTCCAGGCGGTCGTGCCCTTCATGCGTGAACAGCGCTGGGGGCGGATCATCGAGATCAATGCCCTGGCGGGTACCGTTCCAACGCCGGATGGAATCCCGTCCGTGATCAACCGCGCCGCCTGCGTGGCTCTGTCGCGCTCGTTGGGCATGTCACTGGCCAAGGACAACATACTGGTCAACAGCCTGAACATGGGCTGGATCGATACCGGGCAGTGGGATCGTCACTACAAGGAAATGGGACCGGGCGTAAGCCGCGAGGAATTCGATGCCATGGTCATGAAGGTGGTGCCGATCGGCCGCTATGGCAAACCGGAAGACGTAGCCGGCATGGCTCTGTTCCTGGCCAGCGAATACGCTAGTTTCATCAGCGCCGCCTCCATTGATATCGCCGGCGGCATGGGTGGGCAGATCGCCTACTTCCCTACCCTCAAGCGCGATTTCGCGGCCATGATCCGCGAGCGCAACAGCAACCAAAACGGCTGACTACAGCCTGCCCCAAGGCCCGCCTCGACAGGCATGTTGCGGGCGGCGACTACCGCAATCAGGAGCCTCCCCATGAGTCAGAAACTCTACGATATCCCGCTGAAATCCATCGAAGGCAATCCCCTGACGCTCGATCAGTTCAAAGGCAAGGTGCTGCTGATCGTCAACGTCGCCTCGAAATGTGGACTCACCCCGCAATACGAAGGCCTCGAGGCACTCTATGAAGAAAAGCGTGCACAAGGGTTCGAAGTACTGGGTTTTCCAGCGAACGATTTCCGTGGCCAGGAGCCGGGCAGCGATGAGGAGATTCAGGCGTTTTGCAATCTCAACTACAGCGTTCAGTTTCCACTGTTCGCCAAGATCGCGGTAACCGGTGCCGAGCAGCACCCACTGTACAGCATACTCACAGAGGCCCAACCGCTCGCCAGCGGCGACGGCCCGATGCGCGAGCGGCTCAAGGGCTACGGCATCGAAGTCGAGCCGGCACCGGCAGTGCAGTGGAACTTCGAGAAGTTCCTGGTCAGCCGCGACGGGCAGGTGGTTGGACGCTTCGCCCCGGACATCGCGGCCGACGACGCTGACCTGCGCCAGGCCATCGACGCCCAATTAAACCTGACACCTTAACCCTCAGCGCCCTACCCCACTGATCATCGAGGCCAGCCCCGGCCATGCCTCGATGATCGGCCGTCTTTCAGGACGCACAGGCCATGATCAGGAACTGGCGAAACGCCTGGGCCGGCTCGGACAGTTGCGCCTCGGGGCGCCAGATCAGCCCCAATTCCATGGGTGGAATGACATCGACCAGCGGCCGACTCTCGATTTTCTTGCCTTCCAGCGACCAGGCCCGATAAAGCATGTCGGAGAGTATGGTCACGCCAAAACCATGAGCGACCAGCCCGCGCAAGGCTTCCATCGATGACGTTCGAAACGCCACCTTGGGCATCCGCCCCTGGGACTGCCAATAGCGCAGAGCCGAAACTTCCCCCTCGTCCACAGTCGGCATGATGTACGCATGCTCTGCCACGTCTGCCAACGTGATTGACGAGACTGCATTCAGCGGATGCTGAGTGGCCAACCACAACTGACGCCGCGAGCGGATCAGTACATGGTGCTCGAAGCGCATCAAATCCTGGGTATTGGAAATGATGGCCAAGCCAAGATCCAACTCGCCACTGAGAACCGCCGTCTCGATACTCGGTCGATCCATGTCGAGCAGGTCGATCTCCACCTGCGGGTAGCTGCGCTTGAAGCGCGCCAGCAAGGCGGGCAGAAAGTAGCCGAGCACCGTATAGGACGCCCCGACTCGCACCACCCCTTGCATCGAGTGCCCAAGAAACAACGGCTCGCTAAGCGCATCCTGCAGGGTGTCGAGGATATGTCGCGCGTGTTGGGCGAACTTGTTGCCTTCGGCGGTCAAGGCAACGCCATAGGGCAAGCGCTCGAACAGGCTGACGCCAAGCGCCTGCTCCAACTGCAAGACAGCGGCAGTGATGGCCGACTGCGAGACATGCACCTTGAGCGCCGCCTGGGAAAACTGGCCCGCGTCGGCCGCCGCTACGAAGTAGCGCAACTGTCGCATCGAAATATCTTTGCCCTTAGCCATCTGCTTATCTGATACCTGTGACCTGTAATTGTGAACTGCCTTCGGGCATCCGCTGAGTACACTCAGTTGCTGAGCGGATTTGCGCCTCACTAGGGATGCGGATCCGGCTGCAGACGCGGTTTCGCGACCGCCCGGCTTAAGCACCAATAATAAGAATGGCTGAAGGTAGAAGATGAATCCGATCAACTATAGCGAGTACGAATCCGAACATTCAGGCGACTTTCAGACCGAAGCCTCGTTATACCAGAAGGGCTTCGATATCCGCCTCGAGCATGCGCGCTGGTCCTGCTCAGGCACGGCGTCGGTGGAAATCCGCAACAGCTGTTTGATACGCCTAAGGTTGCCAGCCGACGACTTCAACCAAGGCGAATCCGAACACAATCTCGGAAGGTTTTCCGGGCGGGGCATGCGCCACTTCAAGCCACTTGGCCAACTCCTATTCATTCCTCATGGTACCGAGTTTCATCTCAAGCATGGGGCCTGCCAACAGAAAGCACTGATCTGCCTGTTCGACACCGCAGCGTTAGGGGCACTGGCGGCGTATCACTGGAACTGGGAAGAATGCGCCAACGAAAGCATGCTGAACCTGCAGAGCCCCTACCTCCAGGCCTCATTGCAGCGGCTGGCCGAAGAAGTCGCAGCGCCAGGATTCGCCAGCGAGTTACATACCGAATGCCTGCTGACCAGTATCGCCCTGGATCTGCGACGAGAATTTCTCGGCACCCAGGACTCCGGCGATGCCGCTGGCAAGCTCAGTGCCAGACAGCTCGCGTTGGTGCGCGAACTGGTGGACGCCGGCCCCGCGGAAGACCTTTCCCTTCAGCGCCTGGCGGACATTTGCGCCTTACCGGTCAGGAAGCTCTCGGTCTACTTCAAGAACACCACCGGCAAGACGCTGCGCCACTATGCCGCGCAAACCCGCATGAACAAGGCCATGGCGCTACTCGCCGACCAGCGCCTGCTGATCAAGCAGGTCGCCTATCAGAGCGGCTTCCAGAATGCTGCAGCTTTTTCCGCTGCTTTTCGCAAGGCGGTTGGCCTGACGCCAGAGGAATTTCGCCGACAGCGTTTGGGCTGAGACGCGCCCCGATGTACCACCGGTAGCAACTAGCAATCCCGGGCGGCGCTTTTACCTTCGCAAACAGACAGACAAATAAAACGGCCCACAAGGGCCGCAAAGTTCATGGCGCTTTCGCGGCTAAAGTCGCTCAACGGTTTGTTGTTGCGTCAGGTGCGGTTTAACGACAAACGCCCTCTCTAACCCATTCAGCGCCTGATGCTAGCCGTGATCTTGGCATGCGGGCCGGACACTTGCGCTGCCCACGCTTCGGCAGCCTGGTCCAAGGTGTAATCGACGTAGTCGACGTGGATCTGTTGCTCCTTGGCGATCTTCAGCAGGCGCTTCCAGATCTGCTCGCGATCGGCTGGCGGCCGCTGGCCGGTACCGATGCACGACAGGGTGCGGAACAGCAGGTCGGCGATGTCCAGATTGAGCTGACGCCCGGCACCGGTACCGATGGTCATGATCCGCGCGCCCCAGTTGGTGGCTTTCAGCGAGGTCAGCATCGGCTGGCCGCAGACCAGATCGAGGACCACGTCGAAGCCGCCGCCGGATGCATCCTTGAGCGCGGCCACGTCATCGGCACCGCCCAGGGTCACCACCTCGTCGGCGATGCCCCGTGACTTCAACCGCAGCAAGGCTTCCTCGGAGCGCGCCGCGCCCACCACCTTGCCTGCGCCCATGCCGCGGGCCAGTTGCAGAGCGATCTGACCGAGGGTGCCGGTGGCCCCGAGGATCAGCACCTTCTCGCCTTTCTGGATCTTCGCCTGCTCCAGCGGCACGATGGCGCCGGTGGCAGCAATACCCATGCTGATGGCGGTCTTGTCATCCACGTCGTCCGGCACATCCCAGACTTCCGCAGCCGGCACCACGGTGCGCTCGGCCCAGGCACCGAACGGCAACAGCGAACGCTCACCGAAATACACGCGGCGGCCATCGGGGGCACGACCGACGCCCTCGCCACGAATGACACACGGGTATTCCACGCCCAGGCGGTAGGCGCCCAGCACATCCCAGCCACCCAGGCCGGCGGTATCCACTTCGATCAGCACCGAGCCTTCCTGCGGCTCGGGCTCGCGGAACTCGCCGACCACCGGCGGAGCGTTACGTTCGGAAATCACAGCAGCACGCATATTGCCTCCATCACGGACTCTTGTTGTTGGCACTCATCGGTCCGGACAAATTGAACACATTTCTACAATTTGTCCATATCTTTTTATGCATTGGCCGCAACCGGCACCGACCGGAACACCGGGTAGCCGCCCAGCCCCAACAACAGTAGCGGCCCGACCACGAAGCACCCGAAGCAGAGGCCGAGCATCGCGGTGTAGCTGCCGGTCGTGCTCAGTAAGGCCCCGAACAACAGCGGCGCGGTGGCGGCACCGGCGGTGACCAGCCCTAGGTGCACACCGAACAGACGGCCATAGTCGCGCATGCCGAAATAGCGTGCGATCAGGAAGGCGGCGATATCGAACTCGGCCCCCGCCCCGATTCCCACCAGCAAGGTGGCGATGGTGAAGGACAACAGGCTGGACTCGCCATAGATGAAGACCAGGCAGGCAACGGCCGGCATCAGCAAGGCCAGCGCAGCGACGCCCGGAGCCCACAACCGGTCAATCAAATAGCCCACCAGCAGACGCCCGAGAATCAGCGAAACACCGAAGCTGCTGAATACCTGTCCGGCCTGTAGCGCCGTCAGCCCGCGGTCCTGCAGCATTGGCACGATATTGGTAACCATGCCAACCACGCAGGACACCACCAGGGTCATCGACAGGTTGCATACCCAGAAGCGCCAGGAGCACAGGGCATCCTTGAATAACAGGCCCGGACGCTCGCGCTCTTCCTCACTACCGGGCTGAATATTCTTGCTGGTGCTGCGGATCTCCGGGATCAGCCAGCGCAGCGCCAGCGGCAGCGCCAACAACAGCGGCAGCAACGCAAGCGCGATAAAACCGGCCTGCCAGTTCCAACTACTGATCGCCCAAGTGGTGATTAGCGGCAGCATGATCGCCGCCAATCCTGAACCACTGAGAATGATCGCCAGGGCAAAACCACGGTTCTCCTCGAACCACAGGTTGACCAGGTGCGACCACGTGATCTGCAAGGTGCCCAAGCCGGCAAGCGGCACCAGAAAGAAACCCAGGTAGAGCATCCAGATCGAGCCCCTGATCTGGCTCAGCATCAGCACACTGAGCGACAGGGTTACCAGCGACACCAGGGTCACGGCGCGCAGGCCGTAACGCAGGTTCAGCCAGCCGGCCAGTTGCGCCGCGACAATGGTGCCCAGAGACAACGCAGTAATCGCCGCCTGCAAATCACTGCGCGCCCAGCCCATGGCCTGCTCCAAGGGAATCACCATAGAGCTGAAGCTATACAGCAGCAACGAGCTGGAGCTGGTGGCTACGCCGACAATGGCCAGGATCAGCACATGCCAGCCGCGTTTGAATTCCAGGTTGTTGAATTTTTTCATAAACACTACTCGCCGGATGGACGGGGTCGACTGTCGTTACCGGCCACCGAGGCGGCCGGTAACCTTGCTCAATCGGTGCCGATAAACAGGGCCGCCTCGGCACTTTTGCTCAGCACATGCTGCTGGCGGACGGTGCCCGGTTGCAGCGCCGGATCGCTAAAGCTGAGGTCTTCTGGATGGATCAGCGTCGGGCCATTGGCCAGCTCGCGCAGAGCCACCTCGACGATCTCCCCGGCCTTGGGCAAGACCATGGTCAGGGCATCGGCAATCTTCAGCTTGACCATGGCAGCGCGCATGGTCGGCGTGTCCACAGTGCCTATCAGCAGGTTCAACACATCGACACCCCGGTCTTTCCACTCGGCCCACAACGACTCGCCGAGGTTCAGCGCAAAGCCCTTGGTCGCGCTATACATAGCCAGTTTGCGAATCCCCCCCAGTGCCGCCTGCGAACCGACCAGAATCAAACCGCCGCGACCACGCTCCAACATGCGTCCGCCGAAAGCGTGGCTGCACGCCATCACTGTCAGAGCGTTGAGGCGCAGCAAGGTGCTCCAGTCGTCGACTGAGGTGTCGAGGAATTTGGTGATATAGGGATCGCCCCCGGCGTTGTAGACGAACAGGCCGATTTCCCGCTCGGCCACGGCGGCGAGCAACTTGCTGGTCGCGTCGGCATGCGCAAGGTCCTGGGTGACCAGCAGCACCTCGACGCCATACTCTTCGATCAGTTGCGCTTGCAAGTCGCGCAGCGCTTCTTCACGGCGCGCCACCAGTACGCAGTTCAAGCCGCGTGCCGCCAGCTGCTGGGCAAAGGCTGCACCAACGCCGTGGGAAGCCCCGGCGATCAGCGCCCAGGGCCCGTATTTCTGTTGGAATGCCAGCACTGCACTGGCCTGCTTGGTAGATGACGACATCTGAATTCCTCGAATGGCTGCAACCAAGCGTCAATGCGACTCGATCGGCGGCAGGTCGATATGGCTGGCCGAAGCGCCGATCGCCGTAGCGCCGTAGACCTGTACGCGGCGCTCGATCTGCGCCATGAACAGGCGCAGCAGGCGCTCGTCGTATTCCGGACCCGCGCGCTTGACGAAGTCTTCCAGGGCCGCGTCAAGCTGGCTGTAGTCGTCGAAGCGGCGATCCAGCAAGGCTTCCACTTCGGCCTGATCGATCTGCAGCAGTTGCAGGGCCATGGCGTCGGCACAGGTCAGGTACTCGACCAACTTGGCCACCGACTGACGTTTGCTTTTCTGGAACTCGCCGCTCACCTCCAATTGCTCGAGCGCATCCTTGAGCATCAGCAGCAGTTGCGCGTTCGGCCCGCTGGCTTTGATCTTCAGGTCTGGAGTCTCGATGGCAATGCCCATCGCCTCGGCGAGCGCATGCACCACCACGCGGCGCAAGGCAATGTCGAACTCGATGTAGGTGTCATGCGGATCACCCGGCTGCGGGGTGGCAATGGTGGCAGAGAACTGCATGGTGCTGACGGTGGAGAACAGCACCGTGTGGAAGCGCACCACATCCGGATCAGCGGCTTCACCAGTCACTTCCTGGTAATAGCGGTAGAGCTCGCTGAAGCGCGCGCCCAGCGGCTCGTAATTGTCGCGCATGCGCGCCGAAGCCAAATCTGCCAGTGGATCGCCGAGCATGGCGAACTCGAAGTCGTAGAGCGCATTGACCTTGCCGTTCTCGAACAGGTACTGGCCGGAGTCGTACTGCACGAACGCCGCCTTGGTACGGTGCTTGGGCACGTTGCGCCGCAACCAGCCGAGGGCGAACTCGGCCAGCGGCTGCGGCTTGGTCTTGTTGCGGGCATACAGCGGGTAATAAGCCTCGAGCCCGGCCAGGCTGATCTGCTCGGCCCCCAGCGGCAGGCCGATGCCCTGGGCGGTGAACGGTTCCAGGGGCAGTTGGTGCATCGCCGCCATGGCCTGCACATACTGCCGCGCCAGGTCACTGCGCTGGGCGTCGCTGGCCGCCGTGGCGAGATCACGGGTACCGCGCACCTGCTGCATGATGATGGCTTGTGGTTCCTCACAAAAACCGTAGATTTTTGGCACTGGAATCCCCTGCTCACCCAGCAGGGTAAGGATGTCGGCCTCGCGGCGCAGCTCCGGGAAAGGACTGACATCACCGCCACGGTCGCCGCGGATATGCAACGCCAGCACTTCGCCGCCACGCCGCAGCTCGAGGTTCCACGCCGGCCGCCAGCGCAGCAGGCGCTCCATACTGATAATTTCGCCACCCAGCAACTGCTCGACAAAGTTGCGCAGTTGCTGCTCATTCAACGTATCTGCACTGCCTTGATCTTCTTGCGTTTGCATCTACATCTCCCCCCAGAAATCTACCGCACCGCATGCGGGCACGCGCTCAGCCGACCGCCTTGCTCAGACTCGGTCCGCCAACCTGCTCGATCGGTACGCCCTTCTTCTTCGCCAGATCCGCCGTATCCAGGTATTCGCGCCAGGCCTTGATCAGCCCCTGCTCATCCAGTTCGTAGACCGCCACCATCGAATGCGGCATCGGCAGCCCCCGGGATACCGCGTAGTCGTCTCGTTCGGTCATCACCAGGTTGTCGCTGGAGACCATGTTGCGGATCTTGCATTTGTTGTGGGTGACGTAGCTCATCTGTCGTTCGATCTCCTGGCGAAGCGCGGCCTGACCGCGAATTACCGGGCCTCCCGGCACCCACAGCTGCCAGACCGCGTCCTCGGCCATCATGGCGAGGATCTTGTCGATCTGCGGGCGGGTCGATGCACTGCCATCGCCCCAGGCCTCGCAGAATTCGCGGATAAAGTTTTCTTGTTGCATGCCCATGGCAAGCTCCAGTGTCGTTCGGCGCGTACCTCAAGCACGCGCCAGGGTTTAGAGATAGGCGCGTACCACTGGCACCATCGGCGTGCCACAGCTCATGCCGCCATCGACGCGCAGCAGCGCGCCGTTGACGTAACGCGACTCGTCGCTGGCGAGGAACAGCGCCATGCTGGCGATATCCTCCGGCTCGCCGAGACGCGGTACGTTCTGGATATCGAGAAAGGCCTGGGTCATCTGTTCGTTGGCCCAGCCCTCGAGCGCAGCGGTGCGGATCACCCCCGGCAGGATGGCGTTGCAGCGCACACCGCGTTTGCCGAAGGTCGCGGCGATGCTCTGCACATACCAGTTCAGCGCCGCCTTCGAAGCGCCATAGCTGAACTGTGCGACTTCACCGGCAATCGAGCTGGTCGAGGAAGTAAAGATGACCGAACCTGCGCCTTGCTCCAGCATGTGTGGCAACGCGTACTTGCACGCCAGCACGCCGCCGAGCACGTTGACCCGCATGTTGGCGTGGAACAGCTCCTGGTTGAAGTTAAGGAAATCCACGTCGCGCGCGGTTTGCGGATTCTTGTTGACCGCGTTGTTGAACAACACGTCGAGACGGCCGAAGGTCTGCACGGCTGTCTCGACCATCTGCTGCAGGTCGGCCTCGACGCCGACATCGACCTTCAAGCCGATGGCGCTACCGCCGCTCTCGACAATGCCTTGGGCCACCCGCTGCGCGGCGTCACCATAGAGATCGGTGACCACTACATGCGCGCCCTGGGCGGCGAACATCTGCGCGGCGGCGCGGCCGATGCCACTGGCAGCACCGGTGATCAGCGCAACCTTGCCTTCAAGACGATACATAGACTCTCTCCTGTTGCAGGAAGACCTGGACGCAGCGCTCTGCGCCAGACCGAGGGCGGGCATCAACGGGCCTGGCCGCTGGCGATGGTTTGCGGGTTGGCTTCGCGCTCGGCCACCGGCGCCTGGCGATAGCGGGTTGGACCGTTGCCGAACATGCCGTACTGATGACGCGTGAAGTCGTACAGCGAGTAGGCGTCGTTTTGTGGGTTATTGGGGATGCCATACGCCTGGATGTTGTACTGTGCACCGGCGCGGAACATCTCCCCGCTGTCGTCCCAGGCGTCATACAACGCCGCTCCGTAGGTGTCCTCATCGATGTAGTAACGGCGGGTCTTCTGCGCGTGACGCACGCCTTCCTTGCGTGTGGCCTCGACCACCCAGACGCGATGCAACTCCCAACGCTCACAGGCCGGATTGATGTGCTTGTCCATCAATTTGGTGGCCATGTCGCACTTCCACTTGAGGTCATAGTTGCTATAGGGAATCAGCATTTCCTGCTTGCCCAGCAGCTTCCAGTCGAAGCGGTCCATCTTCCCGGAGAACAGGAAGATTTCGTCGTAGAACGACACCCCGCCGAATGCCGAGTTAGGTGTGTCGTAGGCAAACTCCGGGGCCTTGCGCACGCGCCGTTGGCCGGTCGAATAGCTCCAGGCCGAACGGGCGTTAGCCACCGGATCGAGATAGTCCCAGTAACCGGACGCCTGCCCGGCCGTCCGTGCCGGGGCAATAATGCGCGACCAGATCCGCTGGGCGATGCCCGGGTCGCGGTCCGCCACGTCAATCTGGTAGTAGGGTTTCTCACCGGTGGCGCGGTTGGTGTTGGTCAGCGTTACGTGGCCCTGGTTGACCACATAGGCACTGTGATTCCAGTCCCAGCCATTGACCCCCTGGTAGTTGAGGATGTAGTTCCACATCACCTGCTGACCATCCTTGGGCAGCGGGAACGGCAGGCCACCGCGACAGGCCTCGGCGAGCGACAACCCTTGGTTCAACGACTTGCATTCCGGGTTGCTGGCGTTGCGTTCGGTGGCGGCGAGAAATGCTTCGGGAAACGCGGCAGTGCGGTGGGTCGGATAGACCTCCATGAAGTAGCTCTGCGGGTTGTCCTTGAGCAGCTTCATCTGCCCGGCAGACAATTGCTCGGCATACTGCTGTGCATTACTGGCATCGATGCGCAGACGTGGCTGTTCATCGGCGAAGGGGTTGGGCCAGAAGCCGTCGCCGGGTTGCAGCCCTGCTGGCACCTTGAGGCCACCTGCGTAGGCGGGAATGTTGCCATCGGCGCTGCCGGCAGCAATCGCCCCGAAACGGGTCAGCTTGCCGCCGAGGTCACTGGGCATGGGACTGTTGTCGGCAGTAGCCGTGCCGACCAACAACACGGCCAGTAGCCCCGTCGCGTAGGTATTTAAAGTCATGAGTACCTCCAGTCATTGTTTTTGTAGTCGCCTGGCAACAGGCGCAGCAAGAGCGAACAAACAAGCACGCGTCGTGCTACCAAGCAGTCGCAGGGCGAAGAAGGATGTCGTGAGGTTGATATGCCGCGGATTCACGAGTGGACCGGCCCGCCAGCATCAGAACGCCGTACTGAAGCTCAGCGAAAGCCAGTTGCGATCCGACAGGCCAATGTCTCCAGTGCCGCCCACCACCGTCTTGCCAACTCCAGCGATGTCGGCGTACTTACGCTGGCTGCCGTAACCGATGTAAGCGAGGGTGACGTCATAGCGTTCATCGAAAGTGCCCTTGATGCCCACCTTGTAGCTGTACTTGCCTTCACTGCCGCCACCGTTGGCCGCGTTGCCGGACAGGCCATAGTCGAAGCTCATCGGTGCGGAAATGTTCCACCCCGGGAACACGCCAAGCCATTGCGGAGACAGGTTGAACGCCACGCCGACATAGTTACGGGTCGCACAGCCCCACTCCTTGTCCTGACCGGAGGGGCAACCGTCATAGCCCTCGCCCTTGAACAACTCCTTGTGCTCGGTGACTTTCTGCACATGGCTGTAGGCCAGTTCGGCGATAAAGCTGCCCGTGTCGAAGTAGTCGGTGCGTGGGAGCAGCCACAGTGTGTTGACCACCATGTGCACGGTGTCGCCGCGCGCGCCCTGGTTATCCACGGCGCTGAAGTTTTTCGATATCAATGAGGCATTCTTGCGGTAGGACAAATCGACGCCCAGCGACGCGCCCCCGAGCACCGGGCCGGCGGCCCAGCTCAGCCCATAAAGCTTGACGTTCTCGGCATACACGTAGCGTGCGAAATTGGCACCGACCTGCAGCCCCCAGGGGGTGTAGTCATCATATTCGCGGTAGTACAGGCCGATATCCGAGTGCAGGAAGTCCAGACTGTAAGTGCCCATCACGCCCCAATTACCGCGGTCCCCTGGCGTCAGCGGATCGACCAGCGGGCGGGCAAACCCCTGAAACAGTGGCAATTGATCGGGCCCCTCAAGCGCCACATCGGCGGATGCCAGATAGGTGCCGCCTTCTGGCGCACGAGTGGTGTCCCACTCGAAGAAATACTGAGCCGCCAACGACAGCCGGTCGTTGATCTGAGCCTGGGCCGACACCTGGGTCAGCGGCAGGAAGATCTCGCGGGTTTCGGTACCGGGGTTACTCACCGCCTTGCGGCCGTCGAGCGGGGCCTGGGAATAGGACACCGCATGACCGGGAATCAGCAGGCCGTTGCCCCAGTACACGGTATGTCGGCCCGCACGCAGACTGACCGGCACATCGCCGAGGTTGAAGCGGGTAAAGACGAAAGCATCCAGCAACTCGCCACTCAAACCGCGGTGGTAGCGCTTGGTGAATCCCGAATACTCACCGCTTCGGTAGCTCGGGGTACTAGCCCCGGGGAACGCACCTGGGTAGAAGACATTGCCGGAGTTTGTCTCGACATCAGAATCGGCGTAGGCCTGGTCGTACCAGCCAGCGCCGCTGACGCGAATCCCATGGTACTGCTGGTAAGCCAATTCGAACTCGCTCATCACATCGATGCGGTTGGTTACCACGTCACCACGGTCGAATTTGGAGTCGGATTCATCATAGGTCGCATTGTTGGCCAGCGCTTGTTCGCGCTCTTCAGCCCGAATCCCGAGGTTGTAGCGCAGCGTGTTGTCCCAACGCAGGGTCAGGTCAGGGTTTGCGGTAGTGAACTCTCTTGCCTGGGTCAGGCCGCTACAGACCAGGGCGACGGCTACGCCAATTGCCAGGCGGGTCAGCTTCAGGTTGCCAATAGACATCAAAATCTCCGTCTCGCTTGTTATTGTTATTCGCAGCTGACTGCAACGATCACCGCTGGCAGAGCCGCCGACTGAGTAGACGAGAGGACATGCGCAGACACAACGATTCAGGCTATCGCTGAAATACAAAGGGCTATTGCTGAAATACACAGGTCATAAGCGCGCCCCTGCCTGTGGCTGAGTGGTGCGGATCGATAACAGGTCGGCAGACCGTTCATGCCGCCGGATCTGCTCGCTCGACCTGTCCGTCGCGCTCGACGCACTGCTGAACCTAAGGACATTGCGCCCTCACCAGGTATGTGCGGTGGCTGTTCGGGGCAAGGCCATTAGGTATTTGTTTATCAAATACCTTAAAGCAATTTTTATGTCTTTAAGATAACAAAACACTAACAGACAATCTGTTCATATTTTCTGAGCGATTCCTCCCCAAGTGAGGCAATCGGAATCAATAAGAACAAGATTGGAGGTTAGCCATGAGCACGTCACCGTCCCTGGACGACAAGTACGTTCAGCAAAGCGGAAAAGTATTGCTGACCGGTATCCAGGCGCTGGTGCGCTTGCCGCTGATGCAGCGCCAGCGCGACCTCGACGCTGGCCTCAATACTGCAGGTTTCATCTCCGGTTACCGCGGCTCGCCCCTGGGTAACTTCGATCAGGCCCTGTGGAAAGCCCGCGATCACCTCAAGCAGCACCACACGGTGTTCCAACCCGGGGTCAACGAAGACCTCGCCGCCACCTCGCTATGGGGCACCCAGCAGGTCAACATCTTCGAAGGTGCCAAGTACGATGGCGTATTCGGCATGTGGTACGGCAAGGGCCCGGGCGTGGACCGTTGCGGCGACGTATTCCGTCACGCCAATGCCGCCGGCACTTCTAAGTTCGGCGGCGTGCTGGCGATTGCCGGCGACGACCATGGTGCCCGCTCCTCTTCCCTGCCGCATCAGACCGAGCACATTTTCAAGGCGGTCATGATGCCGGTGCTGGCACCGTCCGGGGTACAGGAATACCTCGATTACGGCCTGCACGGTTGGGCCATGTCGCGTTACTCCGGCTGCTGGGTCGCACTCAAGGCGGTCGCCGACACCGTGGAAAGCGCCGCCATCGTCGACCTCGACCCGCACCGCGTGCAGCCGATCATCCCCGAGTTCGAGCTCCCCGAGGGCGGCCTCAATATTCGCTGGCCGGACCCGCCCCTGGCGCAGGAACAGCGTCTGCTCGAGCACAAACTGTATGCTGCACTGGCGTATGCCAAGGCCAACAGCCTCGACCGTATCGTGCTCGACTCGCCCAAGGCGCGCATCGGCATTATCACCTCCGGCAAGTCCTACCTCGACGTCTGTCAGGCGCTGAAGATTCTCGGCATCGATGAGGCCATGGCGCAGCAACTCGGTCTGCGCGTGTACAAGGTCGGCATGATCTGGCCACTGGAGGCCGAGGGTGTGCGCCAGTTTGCCGATGGGCTGGAAGAGATCGTGGTGGTCGAGGAAAAACGTCACCTGATCGAGTACCAGTTGAAGGAAGAACTCTACAACTGGCGCGAAGACGTACGCCCGCACATCGTCGGTAAATTCGATGACAAAGGCGAGTGGAGCCTGCCGCACACGGGCTGGCTGCTGCCGGCCATCGGCGAACTGACCCCGGCACAGATCGCCCGCGCGTTGGCCGGACGCATTCTGCGTCAGCAGCAGAACGACCAGTTGCAGGTAAGCCTGGCGGTCCTCGACGCCCAGTTGGCGTGCAAGGGGCACTTCAACAACCTGATGGATCGGGTGCCGCACTACTGCTCCGGCTGCCCGCATAACACCTCGACCAAAGTTCCCGAAGGCAGCCGCGCGCTGGCCGGCATCGGTTGCCATTACATGGCGGCCTGGATCTACCCGCAGACCCAGACCTTCAGCCAAATGGGCGGCGAAGGCGCGGCTTGGATCGGCCAAGCTCCGTTCACCGAAACCCAGCACGTATTCGCCAACCTCGGTGACGGCACCTACTTCCACTCCGGCCTGCTGGCGATCCGCGCGGCGGTAGCCGCCAAGTCGCGTATTACCTACAAGATTCTCTACAACGATGCAGTTGCCATGACCGGTGGCCAACCGGTAGACGGCACCTTGAGCGTGGCGCAAATCAGCCGCCAACTGGCTGCCGAAGGTGTACAGCGCATCATCGTGGTCAGCGAGGATCCAGACAAATACCGCGACGCCAAGGATCTTGCTGAAGGCGTTCCGGTATATGCCCGCGAGCGGATGGAAGAGTGTCAGAAGGAGCTACGCGAATTCCCCGGTGTTTCGGCATTGATCTACGATCAGACCTGCGCCGCCGAGAAGCGTCGTCGGCGCAAGCGTGGCAAGTTCCCCGACCCGGCACGTCGCGTGGTGATCAACGAGGCCGTGTGCGAGGGCTGCGGCGACTGCAGCAGCAAATCCAACTGCATGTCGGTGGTCGCGGTGGAAACCGAATTCGGTCGCAAGCGCGAGATCGACCAGTCCTCCTGCAACAAGGATTTCACCTGCCTGTCCGGCTTCTGCCCGAGCTTCGTCACCGTCGAAGGTGGCAAGCTGCGCAAGCCCAAGGCCCTGGCCGAGAACAGCGAAGAGCGCTGGGATCTGCCGCAACCCTCGCCACTCGCCCTGGATGAGCCGTACAGCATCCTGGTCACCGGCGTCGGCGGTACCGGCGTGGTCACCATCGGTGCCCTGCTCGGCATGGCGGCCTTTATCGAAGGCAAGGGTGCACTCAACCTGGACATGGCCGGCATGGCGCAGAAAGGCGGCGCGGTGTGGTCGCACATCCGCATCGCCGCGCGTCAGGAGCAGCTGTTCGCGCCGCGCATCGCCGAGGGCGAAACCAGCCTGTTGCTCGGCTGCGACCTGGTGGTCAGCGCCAACAGTGAAACCCTGATGAAATTGCGTCAGGGCGTCACCCACGCACTGGTCAACAGCGAGGAAAGCATCACCAGCGCCTTCGTGCGCAGCTTCGCCAAGCAGGCGGAAAGCGGCGACCTGCAAGCCAACCCCGATCCCAAGTTCCAAAGCCAGGACATGGCCGCGCAAATCCGCGAAGCGGTCGGCGACAGTCAGGCCAGCTTTATCGACGCCAGCCGGATCGCCACCGCGCTGATGGGCGACTCCATTGCCACCAACACCTTCATGCTCGGCTTTGCCTACCAGAAAGGCTGGCTACCGGTGGGCGAGGACGCCCTGCTGCAGGCCATCGAGCTGAACGGTACCGCAGTAGCGTTCAACCGCGCGGCCTTCGCCTGGGGCCGCCGCGCTGCCGTCGACCTGCCACGGGTACAGCGCAACCTCGAGGCCAGCAAGGTCCAGAGCCGCGACCGCCAACTGGCGCAGAGCCTGGAGGAACGCATTACCCGGCGTGCCGGTTTCCTCACCGAGTACCAGGATGCAACCCTGGCCAAGCGTTATCGGGATCGAGTCGAGCAATTCAGCGCAGCGGAATCTGCCCTGTGCGGCCAGCCGGGCCCGCTCACCGAGGCGGTGGCGCGCTATTACTTCAAAGTCCTGGCCATCAAGGACGAGTACGAAGTGGCGCGCCTGTTCACCAACGGCGAGTTCCTCAAGAAGATCGAAACGACCTTCGAGGGTGACTACAGCCTGCGCTTCCACCTAGCGCCACCGCTGCTGAACAAAGCCGCGCCAGGCGTCGAGCCGGCCAAGCGCAGCTTCGGCCCGTGGATGCTCAAGGGCTTCAAGCTGCTGGCCAAAATGAAATTCCTGCGTAACACCTGGCTGGACCCGTTCGGCTACACCCACGAACGCAAAGTCGAGCGCGAGTGGCTGCACAGCTATGAACAGATCCTCGACCAACTGCTAACGGAGCTCAGCCCGGAAAAACTCGAGACCGCCGTGAAGCTGGCCAGCCTGCCAGATGCAGTACGCGGCTATGGCCCGGTCAAGGAGCGCTACCTGGCCCATGCCCAGCAGCAAAAGACCCAGCTGCTAGAGCAATGGTGCCATGGGGATCAGTTCCACGATGCCGGCCTAGCCAGCAAACCCGTACGCATCCCAGCGGCCCAGCTTTGATCGGTCGCAGGGCCTTCTCGAAGGCCCTGCGCAGATCTGCGGATCGCAGTAAGCACAGCTGTCGAGCGCTTAGCCGCCTGGTGATACGCCAGTGGCTGAATCGACGGAAGCGGACAAACGTTAACGTAAAGGTAATTCGCGCGTGAGCATGCCAAGGACATACAGCATTTCCGAGCTTGCCCGCGAGATGCAAGTGACCACCCGCACCATCCGCTTCTACGAGGAACAGGGCCTGCTTGTGCCCCAGCGACGCGGCCAGGAGCGTATCTACTCGCTACGCGACGGGGTCACGCTGAGGCTGATCCTGCGAGGCAAGCGTATTGGCTTCTCGCTGGCTGAATGTAAGGAACTGATTGGTATGTACGACCCCGCCGGCGGCAACCACAAACAACTGAGCCGCTTTCTGGAGAAAATTGCCGGACGCCGGGAGCAACTCGAACAACAGATTTTGGACATCCAGCACATGCAGCTGGAATTGAACACAGCAGAACAACGCTGCCAGGCCGCACTGCGGCAACCTGCGGTATGAATCAAGCAATCGACAACGATTACAGGAGAGCTGGACCATGAGCCATTTGCCCGGACTGAATTTCTTCCTTGGTGAAGACATCGACATGCTGCGCGATTCCGTTGCCAGCTTTGCAGCCAAAGAAATCGCCCCGCGCGCGGAAGCCGCAGACCGCACCGATCAGTTCCCCATGGACCTGTGGCGCAAGTTCGGCGACATGGGCCTGCTCGGTATGACCGTCCCCGAACAATATGGTGGCTCGGGTATGGGCTACCTGGCTCATATGATTGCCATGGAAGAGATCTCCCGCGCTGCGGGCGGCATCGGACTGTCCTATGGAGCCCACTCCAATCTGTGCGTCAACCAGATTAACCGCAACGGTAGCGACGCACAGAAGGCCAAATTCCTGCCCAAGCTGGTCAGCGGCGAACACATCGGTGCTCTGGCAATGAGTGAGCCTAATGCCGGCTCCGACGTAGTATCGATGAAGCTACGCGCCGACAAGAAAGGTGACCGATATGTACTCAACGGCACCAAAATGTGGATCACCAACGGCCCCGATTGTGACGTGCTAGTGGTCTACGCCAAGACCGACCTGAGCGCCGGTGCCAAGGGCATGACCGCGTTCATTCTGGAAAAAGGCACACCAGGTTTCAGCTGCGCGCAGAAGCTCGACAAGCTCGGTATGCGTGGTTCGCACACCGGCGAGTTGGTGTTCCAGGATGTCGAGGTTCCCGAGGAGAACGTACTGGGCCAGGTTGATGAAGGCGTCAAGGTGCTGATGAGCGGCCTCGACTACGAACGCGCCGTACTCAGCGGCGGGCCGCTGGGTCTGATGCAGGCGGCGATGGATGTGATCGTGCCCTATATCCATGACCGTAAGCAGTTCGGTCAGAGCATCGGCGAGTTCCAACTGATCCAGGGCAAGGTCGCCGACATGTACACCACCCTCCAGGCATGCCGCGCCTATCTCTACGCTGTAGGCAAGCACCTGGATTCGATCGGCTCCGGGCATGCGCGCCAGGTCCGTAAGGACTGCGCCGGGGTGATCCTCTATACCGCGGAAAAAGCCACCTGGCTCGCCGGCGAGGCGATCCAGATCCTCGGCGGTAACGGTTATATCAACGATTACCCCACCGGCCGTCTGTGGCGTGACGCCAAGCTCTACGAGATCGGCGCCGGTACCAGCGAGATCCGCCGCATGCTGATCGGCCGCGAGCTGTTCAACGAAACCAAGTAAGGCGCTTGCCCGCGTAGGGTGGAAAACCGCGAAGCGTTTTCCACCAAAGCTGGTGGATGGATAAAACGTCATCCACCCTACGGATTACGGTATCGGAGTCACTGATGGCCATCCTGCACACCCAGATCAATACACGCTCGCCGGAGTTCGCCGCCAACAGCGCAGCCATGCTCACCCAGGTGGGCGCCCTGCGCGCCCTGCTCGCCCGCGTCCATGAGGGCGGCGGCGAGAAGGCCCAGCATCGGCATACCTCGCGCGGCAAGCTGCTGCCGCGCGAACGCATCAACCGCCTGCTGGATATCGGTTCGCCGTTCCTCGAGATCGGCCAACTGGCGGCCCATGGCGTCTACGGCGAAGACGTACCCGCCGCCGGGGTGATTGCCGGCATCGGCCGGGTCCAAGGCGTCGAATGCATGATCGTGGCCAACGACGCCACGGTGAAAGGCGGCAGCTACTACCCGCTGACCGTGAAGAAACACCTGCGCGCCCAGGCCATCGCCCAGCAGAA
>RCUR01000042.1_pt1 | contig 37036 bp, 28 predicted proteins | sample 2166151 | NCBI WGS metagenome assembly RCUR01 (sample SAMN09932785, study PRJNA488358) | compost metagenome | isolation source: compost soil in an enriched community | place: Germany: Experimental Botanical Garden
TGGTGATCGCCACCGACGCCGACCGCGAAGGCGAAATGATCGCCCGCGAGCTGGTGGAGCACTGCCGTTATCGCGGGCCGATCCGGCGGCTGTGGCTGTCGGCACTCGACGATGCCTCGATCCGCAAGGCCCTGGCGGCGCTAAAGCCCGGCGCCGAAACCTTCAGCCTCTACCATTCGGCGCTGGGCCGTTCGCGTGCCGATTGGTTGATCGGCATGAACATGAGCCGCCTGTTCACCCTGCTTGGCCGCCAGTCCGGCTACCAGGGCGTACTCCCGGTCGGCCGTGTGCAAACGCCAACCTTGCGCCTGGTGGTGGACCGCGACCGCAGCATCGCCGATTTCGTGCCCGCCCCGTATTGGGCCATCGACGTGCAGTTGCAAAGCGATGGCACCGTTTTTACCGCGCAATGGCGCGGCGCCGACGAACATTGCGACGACCAGGGCCGCTGCCTGAACCAGGCGTTGGCGCAACACGCGGCCGCCGCCATGGCCGGGGCCGCCACGGCACAGGTGCTCAAGTTGCGCACCGAACGGCTGCGCGAAGCCGCGCCGTTGCTGTTCGACCTGGGCACCCTACAGGAAGTCTGTTCGAAAAAGCTCGGCCTGGGCGCCCAGGAAACCCTGGACATTGCCCAGGCCCTGTACGAAACCCATAAGGTCATCACCTACCCGCGCAGCGACTGTGGCTACTTGCCGTTGAGCCAGCACGGCGAAGCGCCGGCCATTCTCGCCGCCCTGGGCCGTGCCGATCCCGGCCTGGCAACGCTGCAACCGCACCTGGAACCCCAGCGTCGCTCGCGGGCCTGGAACGATGCCAAGGTCAGTGCCCACCACGGCATTATCCCGACCGCCGCGGCCATCGACCCGGGGCGCTTGCCCAGCAAGCACCGCGCCGTCTATACCCTGATCCGTGCGCGTTACCTGGCGCAGTTCCTGCCCAATCATGAATACGACCGCACCCAGGCCGACTTCGATTGTGCCGGCCAACCCTTGCGCGCGGTCGGCAAACGCATCGTCGAGCCCGGCTGGCGCCGCGCCCTGCCCGAAGCCCTAGCGCCGGCAAAAGGTCAGCAAGCCCCGGTGCCTCAAGCGCTGCCAACCTTGCGCGAAGGCCAGGCCTGCGCCGTGGCCGGCGTCAACCTCAAGGACCTGTGGACCCAACCGCCCAAACCTTTCACCGAGGGCGACCTGATCAAGGCCATGAAGAACGTGGCCAAACTGGTCGATGACCCACGCCTCAAGCAGAAACTCAAGGACACCACCGGGATCGGCACCGAGGCGACTCGCGCCGGCATCATCCAGGGCTTGCTCGACCGCGGCTACCTGACCAAACAGGGCAAGGCCCTGGCCGCTACACCTGCGGCCTTCAGCCTGATCGACGCCGTCCCCCGCGCCATCGCCGACCCCGGCACCACGGCCATCTGGGAGCAGGCACTGGACATGGTGCAAAGTGGCGAAATGACCCTTGAGGAATTTGTCGCCAAACAATCGGCCTGGATGAGCAAGCAAGTGCAACGCTGCGCCGGCTTGAGCCTGAGCATCGCCGGCCCTGCCAGCCCACCCGGCCGAGGCGGCGCGCCATGGAAGAAAAAACGCAAGGCGGCCCCCCGCAAGGGGACACCGGTCGGCAAGCGCCGTGCCAAACCCGCCGGCCAGGCGTAAGCCCGGCGTCAGGATTCCAGCAACGGCCGTTTTGCCAGCGGCTTGTTGCAGAGGGCCCGGCCCAGCGCCTGCCCGGTCATTTCGATGTACTTGTACGTGAACATCGAGACCCCCACCACCAGTGCAATCACCAGTAACGCCACCAGGTTATTCACCAGGGCGTTGCCGGTATCCAGGAAACGGGTGCCGTCGATCACCGGGGCGATATCAACACCCAGCAGCTTTTTCCCCACCATGAAGGCCGACACCACGCAAAACAGAATGGCGGCATGGGTCAGGTAGATGGAATAGGACAACTTGCCGAAAAAACCGAACGCACGCCCGGCCAGGAGACGCGAGAAGGCGCCACCATCAAAGGCAAAGATAAGTATCGTGACACCGAACAACGGGCTGGCCAGCAACGCCTTGGCCTTAAAGTCAGTGACCACGAAAACCAACACCAGCGTCACTGCCACCGCTTCAAGCAAGGTCAGCCACCAGTACGACGACCTGCCCGACTGCGCCAATTTCAGGTACGCGGTATAGGCCAGGCAACCTGTAAAGAAATAAGCCAGGCCACGGACCGATTCCAGCGTCAGCCAAGTGACATCCAGATAAATGAATGAAAGTGTCAGCAGTACTGTCGCGCTCCATACCCGCTTCCTGACACCAAAGGCAACGCTCAAGATCAGCGCAAACAGCATGTAGGTGTAGTACTCGATGCTGATACTCCAGGACGGATAGTTGAACGACAGTGGGTTGGTCCAATGGGTCCAGGATTGCAGCAACAACAGGTTGGGTACAATACCCGAGGGCGCAAACTTGCCGGTAAACGGCACGTTATTGAATTCCATGCCCTGCTCAAACGCGATATACCTGCCGTACTCCAGCACAATGAACACCACCAGCATGACACTATGCAGCGGCAACAAACGAAAGGTTCGGGAGATGAAGAACTTGCGGAAATTCAAGTGCACCTTGCTGCCATAGGCATGGGTCAGGACGAAACCGCTCAATACGAAAAAGAACGCAACAAACACTTCCGCATGGCGAAAAAACGCCCACTCGGTAAAGCTGTTGCTGACCCGCAAATGGTACGCCACCACCGACAAGGCAAAGAGCCCCCTGAAACTGTCCAGCGAATGAAAGCGCTTTTCATCGTTCATCCAGAACTCCCTCTGCGGGTATCAGCCATTTATTGCCCACTACTTTGACTGCGATACGACGGGATGCTCGATGCTGTCGGTTGGCGTCACCACTTCGTTCAGATCAATATGCTTGAACACCGGCTTTTCTCCCAACCGCGCGTTAAACAGCGTATTGAAGGTGAACGCGTCACGGGTCGGCTGGCTCAGCGGGTAGCCATACACCGCCTCGATGCCCGCAAGGTCATAACCCATCAACTGCAACAGGGTCGGGAAGATGTTGTAGTGGCTGGACGTGTTTTTGTTACTCGCCAACGCCGCCTGCCAATCCAGGGTCTTGAGCTTCGCGCCCTGGATGATTGCCAAGGGTACCAGCCCCTCTTCTTCCACCGGGTTACCGCCGCAATGGGTGTTCAAGCCGGGGTTGCCGCGCTCATGCAAATCCTGCCCATGGTCGGAGGTGTAAATCATCACTGCGTTGGTCAAGTCGGCCTTGGCGAAGATCCGCGTAAAGAACTCGCCGACATTCCACAACACGGTGTTCTTGTAGGCATTGCGGTACAGCGCCCAATCGTCCAACTGGCCGGAAAAACCGTCACGGCTGCCGGTATCGGCAATGTCGGTATAACGACCACGGGGCAGCGCCGGGCGGTAGTGCATGAACGCGTCAGGGTACTTATCGTGAACCGGGAAATGCGCGCCAACTTTATTGATGACGATCAACTGCGCCTGATTATCGTTGAGGCGGTCTATCAGGGCTTGGGCTGCCGCCATGTCGCGATCCAGTACCGGTGTATTGTCGAACTGCACGAACTGGTCGATGTCCTTTTTTTCAGTTTCATTCATGCGGTTCTGCAAGTTGCCGCCGGTGCGTTGGGCGTCGATATACACCGTCGCCAGGCCTGCCTTCTTCGCGTATTGCCAGATTGATGGCTGGGTCGAATTGATCCGCACGTAATCACTGCGCGTACCGCCGTAGCGCAAGGTGATGTTGGTGTCAGCGCTGCAATTGGCAACAGAGGCGGCGTAACCGTAATTGATGACGTGCACCCCGGCGGGCGGTTGCAATAACTGGCTGCGTACACCTTGTTCGGTATTCAGGTCCAGGTAATTACCGGTAATGCTTTCATCGATGATCAACACGATATCGTGGCCGACCGGCCCCTCCGTGCGCGGCAACTTGACCGGTTCGCGCGGGCCGACGGTATTATGCGCCGCTTCATAGATAAAAAGGGTCGAATAGGCCAATGGCGTGAACATGATCGGCAACCCGCGAGCCCCTTCACCGCCGCGCATGAAGAGCATGCCCGACAGCAACAGGATGCCCGAAAGCGGTGCCGCGACATACCAGGCACTTCGCCGCGTGTTTTGCCCGCGCGGCTTGAGGGCCACGCCCAACAACAATAAAAGGCCACTGGCCAGCGAGGATAAAATGATGGTGCGGTATTCGACCAGGGCTTCTGTGATAAAACCCCCGGAATAGACCAATGACACAAACGCACTGTAGGTCATGTAATCGGCCGTGACTTTCGTGTACACATCAAAGAACACGGCAGACACAAAGAACAACAACGCGAACATGATACGCGCTGCCGCATGGCGTATATAAGCAGCCCCTAGCAGGGCAATGACCAGCCCCACGAACAGGCCGATATAAAACACCACCGACACATTCAGGCCAATGCCAGACAAACGCTCCATGTAATAATCATGGCTTTTGAGCAAATAGAGAAAAATCAATACCTCTTTCACGTAACGCTTCATCCTTTTATCCCCGCTGGCTGCACTTCCCTTTCAACGTCGCAATCGACTGCCTATGCTAGGTTTGTCGCCAGTGGACGATGTAAAGCGCGCTGCTGATTTGATGTCACGTTAGCATCGCCTTTTCAAAGAGCAAGGAAGGTAAGAAACGTATTATTGACGCAGCAAGCGTCAATAAATTGATAAACATGGCGACACTGTCCAAATGAGTTGGTTCACTCAAGACACATAAATTTAAACTTAATAAAACTTCATATACCGTTCATCGTTTCCCTAGAGCCTTTTCTCATCTCTCCCATTCGTCGGAACCATTGTCCTAGAGCGGTTAGTGGCACAAAGCCGTTCCGCCGGCTTTCTGACACAAAGCACATCACTGCCAGTTCATTGACACGGAGTGCCATCACTGGTCTATACCCTGATGTAACAGTCTCACCGCATTTACAACCATCCTGAATTTGACGAGGCACGCCGACATGGACGTGAGCGTTTTTGGGACAGGCTATGTCGGCCTGGTACAAGCAGCAGCACTCGCCGATGTAGGCCACCGCGTCATGTGCATCGATGTCGACCACAAGAAAATCCTGCAGCTGCGAAGCGCTGTTTCGCCCATCCACGAGCCCGGCCTTTCCAGCATGCTGGAAGACAACATCAAGGAAAACCGCCTGCTGTTCAGCACCCAGGCCAGCGATGCGGTCAACCATGCCGAACTGATCTTCATTGCCGTGGGCACGCCGCCCGACGAAGACGGCGGCGCCGACCTCTGCCATGTACTGGGCGTAGCCCGGGAAATCGCCAACCTGATGGAAGGCGACCGCACCCTGATCATCAAGTCCACCGTGCCGGTCGGCACCGCCGACAAAGTGCTGGCCACAGCCCGCGAAGAACTCGAACGCCTGGGCAAGGGCCAGTTGAAAGTCCGCGTGGTATCCAACCCCGAATTTCTCAAGGAAGGCAGTGCCCTGGCCGACTGCATGCGACCTGACCGCATCATCGTCGGTAGCGACGACGACGAGGCGCGCAAACAGATTGCCGAATTGTATGCACCGTTCTGCCGCAACCACGAAAAGCTTATGTTCATGGACAACCGCAGCGCCGAGCTGACCAAGTACGCCGCCAATGCCATGCTCGCCACCCGTATCAGCTTCATGAACGAGCTGGCCAACCTCACCGAACGCCTGGGCGCCGACATCGAAGCCGTGCGCAAGGGCATCGGTTCCGACCCGCGCATCGGCTACCACTTCATTTACCCCGGCTGTGGCTTCGGCGGCTCCTGCTTCCCCAAAGACCTGCGCGCCTTGCTGCACACCGCCGAACACAGCGGCATGCCACTGCGCCTGCTGCAAAGCGTCAGCGAAGTGAACGACGCCCAGCGCCTGATGCTGTTTGGCAAGCTCGGGGCGAGATTCCCCGAGGGCCTTCAGGGCAAGCACATCGCCGTGTGGGGCCTGGCGTTCAAACCCAACACCGACGACATGCGCGAAGCCCCCAGCCGCTACCTCATGGAAGCCCTGTGGCGCGAAGGCGCAACCGTGCACGCCTTCGACCCCGAGGCCATGGCCGAATGCCGGCGCCTCTACGGTTACCGCGATGACCTGCAACTGTGCGCCACTCGCGACGACACCCTGGAGAACGCCGATGCCCTGGTGATCTGCACGGAGTGGAAGAACTTCCGCGTGGTGGACTTCGAGCACCTGGCGAAAAAACTGCGCGCGCGGGTGATCGTCGACGGCCGCAACCTCTACAACCCCGAGCAAGTGGCCGGGTTTGGCCTGCATTACAGCGGTATCGGGCTGCGGCATTTCCCGGCGCAGCAGAGCAATCCATAACAAGGGAAAAAAGACGCCGGGTCGATGGATCCTCCGCAGTATCCGCCCGGTACCGCATCACCAACGACGACATGCCAGAGGTCCCGAGGCCGATCCCCGATCGGTGTACCAACGGTAGCAACTGTAACAACGCGGAGTGTGCAAATGACCGGTCATCAAGAGGGAGCTCTACTCGAATCATTACGACAGGATAAGCGCCTGGACCCAAACCATCGCATGCGCCTGGACGCGGCGATCCATATGCAAGGGCGTGGCTGGTTGACCGGGCGCGCAGGTGGAAGACCCTGGACCCTCTCGCGTACCAACCGCGTACTGGCCTGTTGTGGCGCCGTGCTGCTGTTGGTGATGCTCTCGCCACTGCTGCTGGGCCTGGCCCTGATCGTCAAGTCGAGCAGCCCGGGGCCGGTATTCTTCAAGCAGCAACGCACGGGCTACCGCGGTCGTACCTTCGGCATGTACAAATTCCGCACCATGGTCGCCAATGCCGAAGAACTGAAGGAGTCGCTGCGCCACCTCAACAAGCACGGCGCCGACGCCATCGATTTCAAGATCGACAAGGATCCGCGCGTCACTCGCATTGGCCAGTTCCTGCGCCGCCACAGCCTGGATGAATTGCCCAACCTGATCAATGTCGTTCGTGGCGAGATGCGCCTGGTGGGCCCGCGTCCTACCTCGTTCAACGCCTACCGTTACAAGGACCAGCACCTGGCACGCCTGAGTATCTACCCGGGAATGACTGGCCTCTGGCAAATCTCGGGGCGCAGCAACATCGACTTCGACAAGCGCGTTGAGCTGGATCTCAGCTACATCGCCGAACAGAGCCTGACCCTTGATTTGAAAATCCTGCTCAAAACCCCCTTCAAAGTATTCAGCGGCCAAGGAGCAAGTTGATGGACGGTTCTACTTCAAGAAGTCTGAGCATTGCCAACCCGAGCGAGACCAACCTGGCCTCGACCCTGCTCGATAACGATCAACAAATCCTCTTGCTCACCGCCGCCAACGCCGGCGCGGGTACCAGCACCAGTGCCATGGCCCTGGCCGGCCAACTGGCGGCCATGTGCAATGGCCTGGTGCTGCTGGTCGATGCCAGTCAGGCGGCCAGCAACCTCAGCCAGCAACTGGGCTTGCAAAAACAGCGGGGTTTTCGCGACCTGCTGTTCAACCACGACAACCCGCCGGCACTGGACGACTGCATCCTGCAGCTGCCCAGCCTGCCCTTCCACCTGTTGCCCAACGGTCGTCAGTCGCGCAGTAACGAGCGCCTGAACCCGGAACAGTTGCGCCCGTTGCTCAAGGAATTGGGCAGCCAGTATCGCTTCGTGGTCATCGACAGCGATGCGGTCTACTCGGCCAACGACACCCTGGTGCTCAGCACCCTGGTCGACGGTGTGGTGTTGGTGGTACGCGCCGAGGACACGCGCTGGGAGGTCGCCCAGGCGGCTGTGCAGCGCTTGACCCAGGCCGGGGCGAAGATGGTCGGCAGCGTGTTCAACGCACGCAAGTACTACATGCCCGAGTGGCTTTATCGCAACCTCTGAGCAGGCAAGGATGATCCGATGAAAACACAATTGTTTGCCTTGTTGTTGCTGCCCCTGGCCGCCTGTACGACCTCGCAGCAACCCCAACAGATGCCGGTGCAGATCCTGACCGCCGAACCTGCCAATGCCCAGGCCGCCGAGTTCCAGAAAACCGAACAGGTGTTGCGCCCAGGCGATGTACTGGATGTGATCTTCCATGTCAGCACCAGCGGTGCACAGGCCTACCGAATCCAGCCCGGTGACCAGGTCAGCCTGAACTACACCTCGGCCAGCAACCTCAACGGCACCCAGCTGGTGTTGCCCGACGGCAGCATCGAACTGCCCAGCGCCAACACCTCGGTCAACATCGCCGGGCTCACCACCGACGAGGCGCGCCTGAAAATCCAGCGCGTCTACCGCAACAAGAGCCTGTTCCAGAACAACCGCGACCAGATGAACGTGCAAGTGGTGAGCGCATCCACCAGCGAGCAGAACCTCAAGAGCACCTTGTCCCACCCCGGCACCGGCATGAGCCGGGAGATCACCGTGGGCACCGACGGCCACGCCAGCTTTCCGGAAATCGGCTCGATCCCGCTGCAAGGCATGACCCTTACCCAGCTCGAACAGGACCTGAACAGGCGCTACGCCGACCTGCCCGGGCGGATGCGCGTCGATGTCCTGCTCAAATCCACGGTGGGCAACGAAGTCTACGTATTGGGCGAAGTTGGCCAGCCCGGTGCCTACACCATTCGCCGGCCGATCTCGGTGCTCGAGGCACTGACCCTGGCCCGCGGCCCGAACGTCAAGGCACGCCTGGATTCGGTGGTGATCATGCGCCGCAACGGCAACCTGGTCGAGGCACACAGCTATGACGTGGAGAAGGCGCTGAGCGGCAATGCCCAGAACATTGCCTTCCTGCAGCCGGACGACATGCTCTACGTGCCCAAGACCAAGCTGGCCAATGCCGGTGAAGTGGCGAGGCAAATGGCCGATGTCGTGCTGTTCCAGGGCATCGGGTTCAGCTTTGGCTACCGTGTCGACAACAAAGACAGTGACAACTAACCACGCGCGGGTACTCGTCCATGAATCCAAAAGAAAACTACCTGCATGAGTTCTTCAGGATCTTCTTCGCCAACAAGCAATTGGTGAAGCGTGTCTTCCTGGTCTTTGCAGTCATCACATTGCTGTTGCCCCTGCTGCTCAAGCAAAGCTTCGACATCACCGCCGAGGTGATCGTGCAGTCGAAAAAAATCTCGCAAGGTGACGCGGGCACCGTACTGACCCAGGAAACCGACAAGTTCATCCCGCCATCAGTGGCGGACATGGAAACCGAAAGCAATATCCTGCGCTCGCCCACCCTGATTCGCCAAACCATCAGCCAGTTGCGTGAGGAAGGCGAGTACATGGACAACCCGGGGATGTTCTCCCGGCTGGTGATCGACCCGCTCAAGGCCTACGTCGTCCACCCGTTGCGTGAACACGTCATCAACCCCGTGCGCAGTGCATTGGGCCTGGAAGTCGATCCGGTACGCGATACCGTCCTCGATGCCCTGACCCAGAAAGCCGTGGAAGATCTCACGGTGGCGACCATACCCGGCTCCAACGTCATCTCCATCAGCTACAGCTACGGCGACCCTGCCCAGGGCACCCGCTTCGTCCAGCGTCTGTTGGACAACTTCCTGATCAGCCGCCAGGCGTTGCAGGACAATTCGCTGCCCGAATCGTTCTTCGAACAGAAGAAAACCCAATACAAGGTCCGCCTCGATGGCCTGGAGAGCAACCGCCTGGGGCTGCTCGAAACGATCAAGTCCTCCGACCCGACCGAAGAAATCACCTTCCGCCTGAACGCCATCAACACTGAAGAACAGGCCCTGAACCAGTCCCGCGATCGCCTGCTGCAGAACCAGCGCTGGGTGGAGTACCTCAAGACCAGCCTTGCGGCGGCCAACGCCAACCGCCTGGATGAAACCTTCCCGTTCACCTTTACCACCACGGTCGACAACGTTCCCCAGGAAGATCGCGAGATCAAGCAACTGGGCGAGCAACTGACCACCCAGGTGGCCAAGTACCAGAACGACCTGGCGATTTTCCAGGCCGCCAGCGAGCCGATGCTGTTGCAACGCGAGCAGATCGTGCGGGCGCGCCAGCAATTCCTCAAGGTGGTCAGCAATCGCGTCCGTGAACGCTCCAACGAGCTGGCGATCATCGGCTCGGTGATCGATCAGAAAACCAAGCGGATCAACGACTACAAGAGCCGCATCCGCGAACTGCAACAGACCCAGAGCAAGCTGCGCCAGGTCGACACCGAGATCGATGCGCTGCACAAGGCCTTCTTCACCTACACCCAACGCTATGAAGAGAGCCGCGGCGCCGGGCTGCTGGACAACGACCTGTCCAACGCGCGCATCCTCAGCGCACCGTACGAACCCACCGAGGCGAGCTTCCCCAAGCCACTGCTGATCATTCCGTTCGGTTTGTTCACCGGCTTGCTGCTGGCCATCGCCCTGGTCTATGTGCGTGAGTTCTTCGACCACCGCTTCAAGCACCCGGCGCAACTCACCCACCAGCTCGGCATGCCGGTGCTGCTGGTCATCAACGCCGATGGCATCGAACAGCCCACTGCCAACCAGGCGGTCGGCCAGTCCAAGCCCTGGCACCGGGTGCGTAATTGAAAGGCCAACACCAGCCCACCCCACTGCCGATCATTCATTTGATCAGCAGTGGCGGTTTCTATGGGGCAGAGCGGATGTTGCTGGACCACTGCCTGGCAACGCCAGGGCAGCATCAGGTGATATTCCTCGATGCCCCACAGGCGTTGCTCGAGCGCTTTGCCCAAGCCGGGGTCGATTGCCTCGGCTGCGCCGGTGCCGGGCAAACCCTGCGCCACCTGCGCAGCCGCAGCAGCGAGGCGCCGGTGCTCAACACCCACAATTTCAAGGGCCTGTTGTACGGCTGGCTGGGCGCGACCCTGTTGCGCCTGCCGCTGGTGATTACCCAACATGGCTTTACCCCACGCAGTCACAAACAACGTTTTTACACCTGGCTGAGCCTGCAGCTGTGCCGCACGTCTTCGGTCAAGCGGGTGGTCTGCGTGGCGCAAAGCATTGCCACGTTGCACCAGCAGGCAAAAGTGGGCGCCGACAAGCTGCAAGTGATTCCCAACGGCTTGCCGGCCACCTTGCCCTGCACCAGCAGGGCCCACGGCAAGGCCCGCTGGCTGGTCGGGTATGTCGGCCGCTTGAGTCGCGAAAAAGGCCCCGACCTGTTCCTCGATGCGTTGATCCCTTTGTGCCTGCAACACCCGCAGTTGCAGGCGGTGATGCTCGGCGACGGGCCTGAGCGCGAGGCGCTGCAAGAGCGTATCGATGCGTGCGGGCTGCACGAGCGCATCGCCCTGCCCGGCTACCAGACAGATATGCAACGCTGGATGAAAAACCTGGACGTGCTGGTGATCAGTTCGCGCACCGAAGGCACGCCGATGATCCTGCTCGAAGCCATGCAAGCCGGCCTGCCGGTGGTGGCCTTCGCCGTCGGCGGAATTCCCGACGTCATCGAGCACCAGTACAACGGCCTGCTCGCTCAACCTGGCGACAGCGCCGAACTGGGCCTGCAGGTCGACGTCCTGTTGGGCAGCCCGGCACTGGCTCGCGCCCTGACCGAAAATGCCCGTGCCACGCAACTCGATCGATACCACTTGCCGGTGCTCGCCGAGCGCTGGTCCCAGCTTTATTTGAGTACTGCCGCGGAGGCTCGCGCATGATCGTGCCGCTCTCAATCGTCAGTCTGCTGGCCCTGGTGTGCCTGGGCCTGCTCGTTAGCCCCTGGCCGTACCTGGCCCCGGGCGCCGTCCTCGGCCTGGTCGGCTTCACCGTGTTGTACCGGCGGCCCGCCTGGGGCCTGCTGGCAATCACCGCCATGGTGCCGCTGGAGGGCATGTTCAAGGGTGCCGAGTTGTCGGCGGCAAAACTGATCGGCGCCTCCCTGGGGTTGATCCTGGCCCTGCAACTGGTCTTGCGCCAAGTGCCGGGGCAACAGCTGCGCAGCAACCTGTGGCGCTACCTCGGCGGTTTCATGCTGATGTACCTGCTCAGCCTGTGGTGCAGCGAAAGCCTGCCGATGTCCATGGGCCACCTGCGCGAAATCGTCATCGGCCTGGTGCTGTTCGTGCTGACCCTGATGTTCGCCCGGGACATGAACCTGGACATGTTCTGCCGCCTGATCAGCGTCAGCGTCGGCCTGACCTGCGCCCTGGCGATGTTCTCGGCCAAGTACCAGGACCAGGGCCGTGCTTCGGGCCTGCTCGAAGACCCCAACGGCTTCGCCATGCTGATCGCCTTCGCCATCCCGCTGGCGCTGCTGCAGGTACTCAAGAGCCCCAACAGTTTCATGCGCATCGGCTGGGGTCTGTTGAGCCTGCTGCTGTTCGCCGGCATGACCAAGACCCAGTCGCGTTCGGGCCTGGTGGTGTTGCTGATCAGCCTGGTCCTCGGCCTCTATCACTATCGCGTGCAGTTGCAACGCCTGCGCCCGCGCCACCTGGGGTTCGCCATGCTGGCGATGGCCATCCTGGTGCCTGCCGCCATCAGCGTGATGCCGGCTGAATACATTGCCCGGATCAAATCCCTGGCCGTGCTCAGTTCCGGCGTCAACGCCCATGAAGACGACTCCCTGGGCCGGCGCGCTTCCTACATTGTGGTCGGCGGCGCGATGATCCGCGAAAACCCGGTACTCGGCTCCGGCCCCGGCACCTTCCCGCTGCATTACGCCCACACGGGCTTTGCCAAGGCGTTCACCACCACCAACCACAAGACCACCGACCTGTATCGGCGGGCGCACAACACCTACCTGGAGATCTTCAGCGAACTGGGCATCCCCGCCGGCCTGTTCTTTGTCGCCCTGATCGCCGCCAGCCTCTACAACATGCTCAAGGCCCGTGCGGCCTGGCTGCTACGCCGTGACCACGAACGGGCGGACCTGGCCACGCACCTGGGCATGAGCCTGCTGTCGCTGTCGCTGTTTTTGATGTTCCTCAGTGCGCCAAACCAGAAATACGTGTGGATCATGCTGGCACTGTCCAGCGTGTTGCGCCTGCAAGCCGAACGCAGCCCCCTGCTGCAACCGCCTCGGGAGGCAGGTGCATGAGCACCCTGAGCATCGTCATCCCCATGTTCGACGAGGCCCGGCACATCGGTCGCACGCTGCAGGCCGCTCGCCAGGCAGCGCAGACCGCGGGCCTTGCCTGCGAACTGGTGGTGGTCGACAACGGCTCGCGCGACCAGGGCCCGGACATCGCCCGCAGCCTGGGAGCGAAGGTGCTGAGCCTGCCGGGGTTGCACATCGGTGCCCTGCGCAATCGCGGCGCGGCAGCCGCCAGTGGTCAATGGCTGGCGTTCCTCGATGCCGACATCGAAGTCCCGAGCAACTGGTTGACGCTGTTGCTCGAGCTGGAAAACCAGGGCCGTGCCGACGTGCTGGCGCTCGATTGCGACACACCCGGCGTGGCCCCCTGGTTCGCCCGCGCCTGGCAAAGCCGCACCTTGCGTCCGAGCGTGCCGGCCGTGCATGCCGCCGCCTGGTTGCCGACCCCCAACCTGTTGCTGCGCCGCCAGTGGTTCGAGCGGGTCGGCGGCTTCGATGAAAGCCTGCGCACCGGCGAAGACAAGGATTTGACCCAACGCCTGCACCAGGCCGGTGCGCGCCTGGTCAGCGTAAGCAAACCCGCTACCTTGCACTGGGGTTACGAGGGTAGCTGGGGCGAATGGCTGGGCAAGGAAATGTGGCGCCAGGGCAGCCACCTGCAATTGCTGCGCAAGAACGGCTGGAACCTGCGCTCGTTGCGCTTGCCGATGCTGTCGCTGGGCACCTGGCTGCTCGAGCTGATCGCCATCGCGGCCCTGTTCGCCGGGCAATGGGGCACGGCGCTGGTGCTGCTGCTGCTGGCCGCACTGCCCGGACTGGCGTTGAGCCTGCGCCAGAGCCTCAAGCTGCGTAACCCGCTGTTGAGCCTGCAACTCTGGGGCCTGCACGGGATACGCCTGCACCTGGTCGGCGTGGTGTTCATCATGAGTCTGTGTCACTGGAACGCAAGGAGGCCCGCACGTGGCTGAATTCATTTTCTGGCTGTGCCTGCTGTTACCGGCCTACGCCTACCTGGGCTATCCCCTGACCCTGGCCGTGCTAGCGCCGCTGTTCCCCCGGCGGCGGCAATTACCGCTGCCGCCCCAGTCGCTGAGCATCGTCATCGCCGCCCACAACGAAGGCCGGCACATCGAGGAAAAACTGCGCACGGTCCTGGCCCAGGATTATCAAGCCCGTGAACTGCAGATCATCATCGCCAGCGATGGCTCCAGCGATGACACCGTGGCCCGTGCACTGGGCATCGGCGACCCACGCATCCAGGTCCTGGATTTGCCGCGCATGGGCAAGGCCGGCGTGTTGAACACGGCGGTGGCACAAGCGGTCGGCGACATACTGGTGTTCACCGATGCCGACAACCAGTGGGCCGGCGATACCCTCGGGCAACTGCTGGCCCCGCTGGGCGACCTGCAGGTCGGTGCCTGCGCCGGCCACATGATCATCCCCCTGCCCGGCAAGGGCCTGAGCCTGGGCGACAGCCTGTACCGCCATTACGAAGGCTGGCTACGGCGCCTGGAGAACCGCACCGGTTGCATGGTTTCGGCCGACGGTGCCTTGCTGGCGCTGCGCCGCGAGCTGTACCAGGTGATTCCCGCCCAGGTCAACGACGACTTCTTTATCAGCACCTGCGCCCCGGTGGCCGGCAAGCACATCGTCTACGTGGAGTCGGCCAAGGTCCTGGACCAGGGTGTGGATGAAGCCGACAAGCAATTCCGGCGCCGCCAGCGCGTCACCGTCGGCGGCCTGCAAAGCCTGGCCCAACGCCGCAGCTTGCTCAACCCGCTGCGCCATGGCCTGTATGCCATTGCCTTGATCAGCCATAAATTGATCCGGCGCCTGGCCCCGGTGCTGTTACTGCCGCTGTTGCTGGCCAACGCCTGGTTGTGGGATGCCGGGGCTTTCTACCAGTTCACCCTGCTCGCCCAGTTGTTCGGTTACGGCGTGGCCATCGCCGGCCTGCTGGATGTGCAGCACCGCTTGCCCAGGCCGTTTCGTCTCGCCGCCTTCGTTTTGGTCACCCTGGCCGGCATGTCGGTCGGCCTCTGGCAGTTCTTGCGCGGGCAAAGCTACAGCCAGTGGAACCCCGAACAGAATCGATGAGGCCTGCCATGCCGATCAAGCAGATGTTCAAGCGTACCAGTGGCTGGCTTTACCTCAACTCGCCGGTCGGCCGTCGGCATCTGCGCGGCGCGGGTGTGATTCTGATGTTGCACCGGGTGCTGGCCGATGACCGCGCCGCCGAACTACCGCACCGTAACGAATTGTGCGTTGGTCCCCAGGCCTTCGAGCAACTGCTGCGCTGGCTCAAGCAACACTTCGATTGCGTGCCCCTGATGGACTTGCTCCAGGGCAACAGCCTGCGCCATGGCAGTGCGCGGCCCAAGGTCGCCTTGACCTTCGACGACGGTTGGCGTGACAACGCCGTCAACGCATTTCCCCTGTTGCAGCAGTACCAGGTACCGGCGAGCATTTTCCTGTCCACCGACTTTATCGGCAGTCGCCAGCGCTTCTGGTGGGAAAGCCTCGGCGAAACCCTGTGGGGCAGTTACGGCGAAGAGGCGCGCGCGCGTCTGCTCGAACACCTGAAGAAAATCGGCCGGCCGCTGCCCAGCGCCTACCACATCGCCGACCGGGAAAAAAGCCGCAGCCTGGCGCTGGCCCATTACCTGCAAAGCCTCAAGTCTCTGCCGGCGCATGTGCTCGGCAGCCTTACCGACCGCTGCCCGGAGGAGTCGCTGCCCCAGGCCCTGGACTGGCAACAGGTGCAGGCGCTGGAGGCGTCGGGGCTGATCGGTTTCGGCCCCCATGGTGCCAGCCACGCCATCCTCACCGGGCTGGACGACTATCGCCTGGAACAGGAATTGAGCCGCAGCCATGAAGCCCTGGCCGCGGGCTGCCGCACGCCCCTGCCGGTGTATTGCTACCCCAACGGCGACCATGACCTGCGGGTGCGCCAGCGCCTGGCCAGCCACCGCTACCCCTATGCCTTGGGTACCCTTGCCGGCATTTATCGCGGCAATGACGACCCACTGGCCTTACCGCGCATCGGCGTCAGCCAGCGCAACGCCAGCCGCCCGTCCCTGCTGGCCTGGCGCATCAGCCGGGGTGGCCGCGCATGAGCGGGGAAAACTACCTGCGCCACCTGGTGCTGAGCATGGGCACGCGCCTGGCGATGATCGCCCTGCGCCTACTGCGCAATGTGCTGCTGGCGCGCATCCTCGGCCCCAGCGAGCGCGGCCTGTTCGCCCTGCTCAGCACCCTGCCCGACCTGATCAGCGCCGCCACCAGCGGCGGCTTGAACTCGGCCGTGGGCTACCAGGCGGCCAAGCAACGCCCCATGGGCGTGCTGCTCAGCCAGGTGCTGGTGTTCGGCTGCCTGATCGCCGGGGCGCTGACCTTGATCTGCGTGACCCTGCTGCGTGAGTTCGGTACCGAACTGGATGTCACCCTGCAGTTGGGCCTGCTGGCCTGGCTGTTGCTGCTGGCGGTCCCGCTGACGGTACTCAAGAGCGGGCTGCTGACCTTGCACAACGCCTCCGGTGGCGTCGGTGCCTTCAATGCCCTGCGCCTGGTGGAATCGCTGGCGCCATTGCTGTTGTTCGTCGGCCTGTTCTGGATGTGGCGCGAACACGCCCTGGAAGCGGCGCTGATCAGTTGGCTGGTCGGCATCGGCATGGTCGTGCTGTTTGCCTGGGTGTGGCTGCGCCGCCAACATGACGTCAGCCTGTGCTGGGACCGTTCGAGCCAGAAGGAGCTGCTCGCCTACAGCGGCAAAAGCCACCCTGACCTGTTGTTCCAGCAGGTGATCCTGCGCTCGGACTACCTGTTCATTGGCGCCATGCTCGGCAGCACCGCCCTGGGCCATTACGCCATGGCCAGCGCCGCGGCGGAATTGCTGCTGATCGTCCCGGAAGCGGTGACCACACCGTTGATGAAACGCCTGTTGCAACAAGACGCCGGCATGGAGCGCATCACCCCGCTGGCCCTGCGCCTGACCGCCACGGTGATGCTCTGCGCGTGCCTCGGCATGGCCCTGATCGGGCAATGGTTGATCGTGGTGCTGTTCGGCGCGGCCTACCAGCCGGCCTATCCGGCGCTGCTGGCGCTGCTGCCCGGGCTGTTCGGGCTGTGCTATGCGAGCATCCTGCGCCTGGACCTGCTGGGCAAGAACCGTCCCGGCACGGTGTCGCTGATGATGGGCTGCGGCGCCGCCCTGAACTTGCTGCTCAATGTCGTGCTGATTCCCGCCTACGGCATTGTCGGCGCGGCAGCGGCCTCGTCCATCGCCTACCTGGCCGTGACCCTGGCCATGCTGCTGTTGTACTGCCGGCTCAGCGGCGCGGCGCTGTGGCAAACCCTGTTGATCCTGCCCAGTGACCTGGCGCCACTGCGCCTGATGCTGACGCGAAGGGCCGCATGAAAACCGCCCTGATCGTCCTGACCCTGGTGTTCACTGGCCAGGTCCAGGGCGCCCCCATGCGCTGGGCCGATGTTCGCGATGGCAGCCTCTACCTGCAACCGAGCCGCGACGACACCCTGCGCGTAAGCTGGGTGCCGGCCTGGCAAACCAGTGCCAACGAAGAGCGCATCTACCTGCTCGATGGCCAGGGTCAATTGCGCGGCGAACGGTTCATTGCTGCAAGCGAAGGGCGCGGCCAGCAGGTCTGGCCGTTGCCCGCCAGTGCCGCAAGCTACCGCCTGGAGGTGCCGGGCTACAGCTTTCGCGGCTATCGCCTGGAACACGACGACAGCACCGTTGCGTTGTTCGCCCCGCCCAAGGTGCATTTCAGCGCTGAAACGGCAAAAGATGTCGAGCTGTATTTCAAGGTCCGCGCTGGCGAACACGCGGTGCTGGCAGGCAAATTCCATGGCGGCGTCAAGGCGTTGCGCGCCGAACGCCTGGGCGATGGCAGCAACGTCGTTCTGGCGCTCAAGCCTTACCGGGCCTACTGGCAATTCGACCAGGTCGCCTTGCCCGTTGCCGCTACCGACCAGACCTGGCGCCTGCAACTGCAAGGCAGTGGCAAGGCCGCCTTCTGGCTGGACGGCACGGCGAATCTGTTCGCCCAGCGGCCGGAGCATTTGCAGCCGTTACGCCAGGATCAAGGCCGGACCGAGCTGAACCTGCATGCCGAGGTGCTCGGCCCCACCCCACGCCTGGGCGTGGCGCTGCCCTACGTGTTGCCACCGCCCGCAAGCCATGCCGTGCTCGATGCCCTCAAACCCAGGGCGGCCGGTTACTACAGTGCCGTCGACATCCTCGCCACCCAGCCTCACTACGAGGATGCCTTTCGCCGCTTCTACCGGGACCGCGCCGGCATCGACACCGACATTACCCTGTTGGCCGCCAGCGGGCGCAAGGCCGACCTGCTCGCCGACGCGCAAAGCAGCGCCGGCCTCAATGCCTGGCTGGCCGCCACCGTGGCCCTGGGTGGCAAAGGCCTGCACTACCTGTCCTTTGCCGACGAACCCAACTACAACTACCGCGACTACGCCACGTACAAGCGCTTCTTCGACGCCATGGAGCGCCAGGTGCGCAACTACCCGGGCGCACGCGAGGCCGGCGTGCGCATCGCCATGCCCGCCAGCTCACGCCTGGTCAACGGCCCCTTCACGCCCCAGGGCGCCCAGCACCGGGGCATCGATTGGGCACGGCGCATGCTGGAGGAATCGGCGCCACAGATCGACGCCCTGGCCTGGCACGAATGGATGATCCGCGACCTTCTGGCCACCCGGGTCTACCGCGACAACGTGCGCCGGGCCGCCGATGTGGTTGGCCGAAAGGACAATGGCCGCCCGAGCAAGGCGCTGTTGCTCGACCAGACGAATATTTCCAGCGGCGGGACCGTCAGCCCGTACGAACAGGAAACGCACTACGCCTCATTGTGGTGGGCCTCGGTCGCCATCAATTGCTCCCAGGACGGCCTGCTCGACATGCTCAACTGGTTCCAGGCCGCGGACGACCCCCATCACCGCAAGGGCATGATCAGCCTGCCCGGGCCCGACCGCTACGAACTCAAACCCGTGGGCCTTGCCCAGCAATTTATCCAGGCGCACTGGCTCGACCAGGTCCAGCGCCTGGACAACAGCGCCTTCGAAGTCGACGCCCTGGCCATGTCCCGCCAGCAACAACGCAGTGTGCTGGGCGTGAACAAGGGCGTACGTCTGCAACAGATCAGCCTGCAAGGCGCAGGCAATGCCTGCCCGGCCCTGACCCTTTTCGGCGCTGACAGCCAAAGCCGCGCCGCAACAACCGAATGCCTGGACGGCCGTGTCAGTTTTGAAGTCCCCGGCGAGACTTTGTTCGCCCTCACCTGGAGAGCCTCATGAAAGAGGCCGATTCACCTTGTACCTGTAAAACCTTACCTGCTCCACAGGAGGCGCCATGAGTGCAATTCAAAAACTCCGCGATCAGCTCAAAAGCAAAGGGGTCGCTACCACCGCGAGAAAGTTCTGGAAAAACTATGTGTTTTTCCACTGGGAACTGATCTGGATGGAGCGCGACCTGGTAAGCCCCGTGCCACCGCACAACCTCAAGCCCTATAAACCCCTGACCCTGGTCGATATCACCGTGCAAAACGCCGATGCATTCGCCAAGTACTTCGGCGACCGCGTGGAGACCATGCGCGAGCTGGCCAGCGAGGGCCACACCGGGCACATGTACCTGGATGAGGCCGGTCACGCCGTGTCCTTTATCTGGGGCACCAAGCACGACTATTTCGACCGCCACTATTACCGCTGCATGTTCCCGGTCAAGCCCGGTGAATTTTTCGAGTTCGGTGGTGAGTTGACCCGCCGCTACTGGGGCACGTGCCTGTCGGTGGACTTGCAACTCGACCTGTGGCGCTCCATGCGCGAACAGGGCTGCGACAAGGTCGTGGATGTCTGCGAAACCCATAACATCCCCGCGCTGAAACTGCACAAGCGCATGGGCTATACCGAGCAGGGCCGTGTCACCCATGTCTATGGCCTGTTCAGGAAATGGCGCTTCTCCCGCGTGAGCCGCTACAAGGACCCGCGCCTGGATGAGCTGTGCAACATTGCCCGCGCACCCGTCGCGGCCTCGGCGGCTTGAGCGGCGTGCTGGTGACATACGAGTGGCGCACCTCGCTGTGCGCCGCTGATTTCCCACAGGCAGCCTACGAGGCCCTGCGCCTGCGCGTGGCTGCCAGTACCCCATTCAATACCCTGGCCTGGATGCGCGCGGCCGAGCGCGCCCTGCCCGCTGAGCAGCAACTGCAGGTATTGCTCGGTTGGCAGGCTGGGCAGTTACAGCTGTGCCTGCCCCTGGTGAGCTCATCGCAGTGCTTCTTCGGGTTGCCCTTCAAGGTCATCCACCACCTGGGCTACCCCTTGAGCGATCGCATTGCGTTGCTCGCCACGCTAGAGGCAACGCCGGCACGCCAGGCCCTTCGGCACATTCGCCGGCGCCTGCCCCATGCCCTGTTGCAATTCAACGAATTGCCGGTCGACCCGGCAACCGACACCCTGCTCGCGCAGTGGGGCCGGCGCAGTTCGACATTGGAAAACCGCCTCAGTTGCCGCGCCCCGGTGCACCTGCTCGGCGACAGCGACCGCCAGGAAGTCGCGGGCGACACGCGCTACAAACTGCGCCGCGCACGCAAGCGGATTGCCGCATGCGGGGCGCAGGTGCGCAGGATCGTCCCCGATGCCCAAAGCATGGGGCCGTTGCTCGATGCCATTCGCGCCGTCGAAGCGCTCAGCTGGAAAGGTGACGAAGGCGTCGGCATCTTCGCCGACGAACAACGCCGGCAATGGATGCACGAGGCGTTCACCGCCCTGGCCGCCGAGGGCCGCGTACGGGTGGTGACCCTGGAACTCGATGGCCGTTGCATCAGTTATCGCCTGGGGCTGTTCGAAAATGGCCGGGTGTATGACTACAATCTGGCTTTCGTACCTCAATATGCAGAGCTTGGCAGCGGCCGGGTGCTGCTGCAGGAATGGATCGACTGGGGGCTGGACGATGGCTGGAACTGGATCGATGCTTCGCGGGTCAGCCTGGAAAACTCCAGCCACCAACTGCATGAACGCATGACCGGCGTACTCGAACACCGGCGCTGGAGCTTCTACTCCTGGCGCCCGCAAGGCGTGTGTCTGGGCCTGGCCCTGCGCGCCTGGCAATACCTCAAGCCCCGCTTGCAGGCATACAAGGCCAAACGCGCCGCCGCACGGGTCAAACCTGTCGCTAGCCGCGACACCCCCCTGGAGGGTCACGATGCCGCAACAAGTCATAGTCAACGCTGACGATTTTGGCCTCAGTGGCAATGAAAACGCCGTCATCCTGCGGGCGTTCCAGACCGGCATGATCAGCTCGGCCACCATCATGGCCAACATGCCGGCCTTTACCGCCGCCTGCGTCCTGGCCCAGCAACCCTTGTTGCAGGGGCGCATCGGCCTGCATTTCAACCTGACCTACGGGCGCCCGCTGAGCGCACCGATCCTGGCCCAGCCGATGTTCTGCAACCGCGACGGCGAGTTCGACCTGAGCCTGCCCCGCCACCAGCTGTGGCTGGGCAGGCAGGCGCGCCAGGCCGTGCGCGCGGAGCTGGAGGCACAGTGGCAACGTTGCCTGGACCATGGCCTGGTGCCCAGCCACCTGGACTCCCACCAGCACGTGCATAACATATGGCCGATCGGTGAAATCGTCGCGCGCTTCGCCGCGGAAAAAGGCGTGGCCGTGCGCCTGGCACGCAACATCGGGCACAACATCGGCCCGGCCAAGCGGGTGTTCAAGACCCTGCTCAACCGGCGCCTGCGCCAACTGTGCGGGGCAACGGCGGTGTACGTCTGCACCCCCGCCGACCTGCGCACCATCGCGCCGCCGGCCCATGGCCTGCTGGAAGTGGTTGCGCACCCGAGCCGCCTGGGTGCCGACTTCGGCGATGCCTACCTGAAATCTGGCGAGTCGTTGCAAACCCTGCTCGACCAACGGCTGTCGGACGTGCCGCGGGTGGGCTACGACGTGCTGGCCCGGGGCAAGCGCCTGGCCGACGTCAGTTGAGCCACCAGGGGCCGCGGGTCAGCTGTCGAAGCGGCTCAGCGAGCTGTAGTGGTCATAGGGTATATAGCGCGACTGACGGTCGCGCAGGACCTTGACCATGGCCACCTCCGGATCGCGGGCAAAGAACAGCCGCCCGCCCTTGTCCACCAGGTGGTCGAGCAGGCGTTCCTTCTCGCCGACCACGCACTCGGGGTTGCGATCGTAAGCGCTGGTGACCTCCAGGTGCAGCCAGTGGGTACCTGGAATCAGGTCGCCGGCAAACACCACGGGGCCGGCGGGCATGTCGATTTCAGGGAGCAACTGGCCCGGCGTGTAGCCATCGACGGCGTGGAAATGCCAGCCTTCACCGAGCAAGTCGCTGCCGCCGTCCGGAATCAGTACCAGGCGACCGCTGCCTTCCAGGCGGTGCAACAGCGGTGAGACAAACAGGTCGCGATCGCGCGGGTGCGGGTGGCGTGCGCGGAACCAATGGCGTTCGCCGCACACATAGCGTGCCCGTGGGAACAACAGGCGCGGCATTTCGCCTTCCTTGACCAGCTCGCTCACTTCGCTGGACAGCTGCGCATGCAGGTGGGTCAACACCACCGTATCGATCGCGTTCTCATCCAGGCCGCGCTGTGCCAGGCTCTCGAGCAACCCCACAACGCGCGGCTGGCAACGGCAGGTGCGTTGTGGCGGCGCCAGCAACGCGTCGGCCCCGGCCATGACCAGGATGTTCCTGCCCGGCTCCTGCACCAGCAGCACCCGTGCCGCGATCTCCACCCGATTATCGTGATCGGGGCTCAACCATTGGGCCCAGCGCACCCTTGGCGTATGCCCAAACAAAATGCCGCCATCGAGCCTGCGGCGCGCGCCCGCCAGTGTGGAAATACTACGGTTCACAACCCTTACCTCTTCTTGTTCTCGTGCACCTCCCACAGGGTGTGAGGTGGCTTGTCGGCTGGCAGGTTAATCCATCGGCAACCCCCTTGGACCCACCCATTTGGGGGGATGCAGCCCCCCCATCTTCCAGCGGACGAAAGGGGTTACACCGCTGGAGCCGAATCACCACCACCGTGGTCTACACTCCTGAGCGCTTGATTTTCGTGATTCGCATCACGTTGCTTGCACGGTGAGTCATCACCCATCAAGGGAGGAAGGAAAAATGACAGTCAAAGCCATCCCAGAAGGCCAGCACAGCATCACCCCGTACCTGGGGATCCAAGGTGCAAGCGAGGCCATCGAGTTCTACAAGAACGCCTTCGGCGCCGTTGAAATGTTCCGGCTGACGGCACCCGACGGCAAGGTCGGGCACGCCGAGCTGAAGATCGGCGACTCGACGATCATGCTGGCCGAGCCATGCAGTGAAGGGCCGCTGCGCAGCGCGCAATCACAAACCGAGGGTGCTGCCATTGGCCTGCATTTGTATGTCGAAGACGTGGACAAACAATTTGCTCAAGCGATCAAGGCCGGCGGCAAAGAGGTCAGCGCGGTGAAAGACCAGTTCTATGGCGATCGCACCGGCACCCTGAAGGATCCTTACGGTAACCTCTGGTTCCTGGCCACCCACAAGGAAGACCTCTCGCCCGACGAGATCAAACGGCGGGCGGCCAAGATGTTCGGTTCGGAAAACGGCTGATCGCAGCCACGGCTCGTCGCTGACAGCGGCGGGCCGTGGCGGGTGACTCTTGCGGTCTTTTGCCTTACCTTGCCCTCTATTGCAAGGCAACGTGGCCGGGACAGCCCCATGAGAATCATCGAAAAGAACGGCACCCTGGTGCGTACCCTCACCCCCGCCGAAGGTGTCCTGGCCCAGGGTTTTGCCGAAGGTAGCCTGGAAGGCCATCGCCTGCTGCAGGTGAACCAGATGCTGATGAAAATCCGCAGCCAGGGGCAATGGCTGGCCTGCGATTGCCGCACCGATGCCCTGCCGGTCATGAATGTCACCCTCAACAGCAGCACCGGCACCCTGTTCTTGAAGAACAACCCGGGCACGCCCGACCACACCGCCGACTGTGCCTTTATCAAGGATGAGCGCGATCCATCCGCCACCAGCGAGCGCGACGAGCCCCCCGGCAGCCTGGCTGGCACCGGACCTGCCATTGAAATTGATCGGTGACTTTCGCAGCAGTGCCGACAACGAGGCCGAACGCAGCGGCGCCCAGGGCAACGGCAAGAAAGAGCAGCACCGCCTGATGTCACTGTTGCTCACCCTGATCGAGGCCAGTGGCCTGAATGTCTACGCCACGCACCTGAAGAAAGACCTGACCCAGCAGTTTGCCGAATTGCGCGGCGTCGCCAGCCGCTACCCCCTGGTGGAGCGCGTTCCGGCCAGCAACTACCTGGAAACCCGCATCGACATGAAGCACATGATGATGCTCAAGGCGCGCCTGCGCGAGTCCACGGTGTTCGGCAGCCACCGCCGCCATGGCTTGTTGCTCGATTGCATCGGCGAGGTCAAGGCACGCAAGCTGGTCAACGACCGCAGCGACAACGGCTTCGATTTCCAGGGCCACCACCTGCTCTGGGGCGGTGCGAAAACCGGCGGCCCATTGCTCGCCCTGGCGATCTATTCGCCGACCACCGCCGGCAGCCACTTCTACGAGATGATCCACGTGGCGACCGTGCCGGTGTTGTCCCGCGGTCATCTGTTTCCGGTGTACCGGGACGAAGAACGCGAACCGCTGAAAATGCTGGTATCGCTGATCGACTGGATGACCGGCAAAGGGGTCAAGGTGATCATGCGCCGCCCGGTCATCGGTGGCGCGGTGATGGACGAACTGGTGCTCAGTTCCGACCTGGACCGTGTACTGTCGGTATCATTGATGAACCAACCCCTGGGGCCCGAACCCAGCTCCGATACGTTCAAGCGCTATGCCGATTTCAAGAGCCTGGATACTTTCCGCAAGTACGTGGCCGGTTTTTTCATGCGCGAGCGCAATTGATCGGGGCCATCGGGCGCTCGCGCTTGTCCTACTCAACGGCGTCGAACGAACCCGTACGCACCTCGCCGCTGCGCACGTAGCGGGCAATCAGCACCCCGCCCTGCGTACACGTGGAGTGCGCCAACATGAAGGCCAACGCTTGAGCATCGTCGCCGAACAGGCGCTTGCCGTGCCCCAGTACCACGGGAAAAATCATCAGCCGCAGCTCGTCCACCACGCCGGCTGCCAACAGTTGGCGCACCAGGTCGCCACTGCCCTGCGTCAACAGGTCGGCACCGTCCTGTTGCTTGAGCACACGTATCGCATCGACAAGGTCGCCCTGCAAGGCATGGCTATTGCGCCAGGCCAGCGTATCGGGGTGATGCGTGGCCACATGCTTGGGCACGCTGTTGAACAGGTCGGCAATGGTACGGGTGTTGCTTGAGCTGGGCTGTACCTGCGGCCAGTACGCCGCGAAGATGTCGTAGGTGCGCCGCCCCAGCAATAACTCGAACGGCTGCGAGAACAGATCCTGTACGGCCTGGCTGGAGGCGTCGTCGCTGTAAGGCACGATCCAGCCACCGAAGCGAAATCCGCCGCTGGTATCTTCCTGCGGCGCGCCGGGTGCTTGCATCACACCGTCCAGGCTCGTGAAAGCGGCAACGATAAGCTTGCGCATGGTCTTCTCCCGGTGGGTCCTGGTGAAAGTTCGGGTACAGGGACCGCGTGCGATCACTGCACATCATCAGACCCCCTCCCTGACAGATAGTCGAACGAGGCGCGGTAAAATCGACAGGACCATGCCCCACTGAGCAGCAATGCAAGACAGCCTAAGTCGCGCGCACACCTTCAGTCACCTCGATGGAACATTGCTTGCCCTGCCGTCCTCTATCGCAGACCAGCGCAGCGGAGGACGCAAGCATGATCGACACAGCAACGGGGATGAGGCCAGGCGAGCGATATGCCGTGGAAAGCCGCGAACGCACGCGCCATTTCCCTGGTTTCTTTCTTGATGGCAAGTATTACCTGGGGCCTGAATTGCTGACCGCCGTCGGCTGGTTGGAGGGGCAGCAGTTTCTCTACGACGAGCTCGATCCGACGGGCGAGCCGGTATTTCCCGGTCGCGTCGCCGGCACCATCGAGGACCTGACACTGACCCTGGCCGACGGTGGGCGCTTGAAGTTAAGTGAACTCCCTTATCGCGCCCAGACCGAGCGGCTGATGGAAGAGCATCGCCACCAAACCGCGCGCGGCATGTCAGAGCAGGCGCACATGCAACCTGGTAAAGGCTTGCCCCTGCTGCTGTGCGTGAGCGTGGGACTGCTGGTGGGCGGTTGTCTGCTTGCATGGATTCGTGCGGGGCGGCACCCGCGCATTCGCTAACGGACTGCGGCAAGCCAGCAGGTTTTGAACTGAATATCTGACGAAACGGACAGCGAAAATCACCAGGTGGTCTAAACATTAACAGACACATCCCCACGTGGTCTCAAGCGTTTCGCCTGTGTGCGGCCTGGTTCGCGCGGTATTTCAGGGATAGGGAGGGGGATTCCGCACAGGGAGTTGTCCGCCATGACGCAACGCTCGAACCCGTCCGATATCATCCCCCTTCCCTTCCTGGCAAGCGCCTCGGGTGTATACACCGCGCCGGCGCTTCGCCTCTGGGGCCCTTTCACGGTTGCACTGCTTGGCGCCATGGGTGCGCCAGCCTGGGCGGCGGCCCCTTGCCCATCGCCTGCGGTCGCCAACAACACCGATTGCACTGTGGCACCGGGTACGACGTTGACGGTCACCCCGGCAAACGCTGTCGGAATGAACGCCAGCGGCGCACTGGGGGCGATCACCGGCGACGGCATCACCGTCAATCTTGGCGCCGCTACCACCACGGCTGCGTTGGCACTGCAAGGCGCCACCATCAGCTTCAATGGCAGTATCGCCAGCACCACCTCCGTCGGCGCTGCCGCCACGGGACAGGTTGGCTTGCGCGCGTCCGACAGCGGCAGAGTTTCCGCGGTCGGCGCCCTCATCGATCTGACGCCAGCTTCGGGCACCTCCGCGAACATGCGCGGCGCCGTGGCCGAGAACGGCGGTGTATTGACGCTCGACAATACCAATGTGCAGGTCACAGGTGGCGCCAATGGCACGGGCAACTACGGGCTGGTGGCGACCGGCCCGGGCAGCCAGATCGGTGCCAGCGGTGGCTCGGTCTCCACCTCCTCGCGCGGTGCCTTCGGGGTGATGGCCGAGAACGGCGGCGTGATCACCTTGAACGCAACCCAGATCGTCACCGCCGGTGCCCAGAACCTGACGACCCTGGCGGGCGGCCATGCCCTGTATGCCACCGGTGCCAGCAGTCAAATCGACGCGACTGGCGTCACCGTCAGCACGTCCGCCACACTGGCCTCAGGGGCGCTGGCCGAGGCCGGAGGCACCGTGGCATTGACCAGTAGCTCGATCACCAACACAGGAGCCAGTAACAACGACAACTCGCCGAATGCCGGGGTACGGGCATTCAACGGTGGCAAGGTCGTGATCAGCGGTGCCGGCAGCACGATCACCACAACCGGCGTGCGGGGTACCGGGCTATCGGTGGAGGGGGCCGGATCGCAAGCCCAGGTGGCGGATACGGCGATTACGGTCTCGGCCAACCGAACCTTCGGTGTTGCCATCAAGGCTGGCGGTACGGCACAGATAACCAACAGCAGCGTGTCGAATATCGGCACCAGCGGGCCCTTCTCACCGGCAGTGCAGGTGGAAGGCGTCGGCTCGACCCTGACACTGAGCAACAGCCGCGTCAGCACAACAACGCCCTCCGTGGCCCTGGGCATCAACGCCCGGGACGGCGGCAACATCATCGTCAGCGATAGCACCATCGCGACCACTGGCCCCAACTCCGCGGCGCTGAGCGCCAGCAGCGTGACCGGCGTGCCAGGGACGCTGACGGCCAACAACGTGACCGTCACCACCACCGGCGACGACAACGCCATGGGTGCCATCGCCGACCTGGCGGGCAACCTTACGCTCAACGGCGGCACCATCACGACCAGCGGCAACCGGGTCAGGCCGTCCTCCTACGCTCACGGGCTCGGCGCGCGTAACCCCGGCGGCACGCTGGTTGCCAACAACACGGTCGTCAACACCTCGGGGCTCTCGGCCATGGGCGCCTGGTCGGACGATGGCGGCACCTCGACGCTCAACGGCGTACGCATTACCACAACCGGCCAGTCGGGCGTGGGTGTGTTCGCGGTTGCCGAACAGGTCGGTAGTCAGTTCCCTGCCAACACCACGACCCAGGGCACCACGGTCGAAACACTCGGCCTCAATGCCCATGGCGCCGCGGCGCAAGCACGTAGTGACCAACCGGTTGAGGTGGCCACGGTCACCTTGAACGACACCTCGATTACCACCCGGGGTACCGGGGCCGTGGGCCTGCGGGCAACGCTGGAGGATTATGGCACGCTGCCCACCGGCCGCGGCGAAGCCAATGTGGTGGCCAACCGCACCAGCGTGCTCACTCAGGGCGTCGGCGCCCATGGCGCGCTTTCCCGGGACAACCCCACCTCAGTGTCGATCAACCAGGGTTCGATCCAGGCCAGCGGCGAAACCGCCCACGGTGCGGTCGCGGTGATCGGTGGGCGCATCGTCGGCACCGATACCTCGGTGGTGGCCAGCGGCGCCAACTCGATGGCGCTCTATGCCTTGGGCATACCCAATGCCGTGTCAACGGCGGACTTCACCGGCAGCTCGCTGAGCAACAGCAGCGGCCCGACTATCGGCGTCGCCGGCGATGCGAACATCACCCTCACCAATTCGACCGCCACCGGTGCCAGCCAGTGGCTGCGCGTGGGTACGCTCAACGACTTTCCCCTGCTGGCCGCCGCCGAGCCACCGCTCACGGGCCCGGAAGACTTTCCGGACGAGGAAACCGGCGAGCTACCGCCGTTGCAGTCGCCTCCCGTGACAGCACCACCGCCTGCCGTCAGCCCGGGCCTGGCCAATGTCAACCTCTCCGGGTCGACCGTGGTGGGCTCGGCCTTTACCGCGCCGGGCAGTGTGTCCAACCTGACCCTGGCCAACAACAGCCTGTGGCGCATGACGGGCGACTCAAACCTGACCACCCTGGTCAACGATCCCAGTTTCATTGATTTCACCGCCCCGGCCGGCGGTGTGTTCAAGACCCTGACCGTCAACACCTACAGCGGCGACGGCACGATCGGATTGCACACGTTCCTGGAGGGCGACGGCTCGCCCTCGGACAAACTGGTGATCGACGGTGGCACCGCCACGGCGCTGACCACTGGCAATACTGCGCTGCTGATCCGCAACGCCCGCGATGCCAGCGGGGCCATTGGACGCGGCGCCCTGACCACCGGCAACGGCATCCTGGTGGTCGATGCGCTGAACGGCGGTACCACCGCCCCTGACGCCTTCCGCCTGGGCGGCCGGGTGATCGCCGGTCCCTACGAATACACGCTACAGCGATCGAGCGTGGACGCCAGCAACGGCGAAGCCTGGTACCTGCGCTCCAGCGCCGAGCCCATTCCGCCCAACCCACCGGCGCCACCGACACCGCCAGAGCCACCGACTCCAACGCCACCAGAGCCGCCCACACCAACGCCACCCGAACCACCGACACCAACCCCGCCCGTGCCGCCAGCGCCTCCAGTGCCTCCAGTGCCGAACTTCCGCCCGGAGACCTCGCTGTACGGCGCCATCCCGGCTTTGGCATTGGTCTACACCCGTAACGTGATCGATACCTTGCACGAGCGGGTCGCCGAAGAACGGCGCATGCCCACCGACCCGCTGCCCAAAGAGCATGAAGAAACCTATGGCCCGTCGCTTGGCTGGGGCCGCTTGATCTACCGCGATGGCGAACGGGAGAGCAGCCATGACGGCCCGTTTGGCGATAGCCCGGGCTACAACTATGACTTGCATGCCTTCCAGGTCGGTGTCGACCTGTACCGTGGCGAAGACACCGATGGCAGCCATGATCAGGCGGGCCTGTCCCTGGCCATCGGCAACATCTCCGGCGGTGTCGACCATTACACCGGCATCGGCGCCGGCGATAACGTGCTGCGCGCCTACAGCCTGGGCGGTTACTGGACGCACTTTGGCGCCGCCGGGGGTTACCTGGATGGCGTACTGCAACTGCACCGCTTCGATATCGAAGCCAAGCCCGGCGATCTCGGTGAGTTGGACACCCAGGGCTGGGGCTACAGCGCGTCGCTGGAAACCGGTTACCCGCTCCTGATCGACGAAGGTGAGGGGCAAGACAAATACGAGAACCTGTACCTGGAACCCCAGGCCCAGTTGATCTATTCACACATTGACCTCGACAACAGCGATGACATCGCTGCCGATGTGCGCTTCAAGGATGTCGACTCACTGATCGGCCGCCTCGGCGTACGCCTGGCCAAGGATTGGCTGCGCGAAAACGACAAGGGACAAACCCTGCGCACCAATGGCTGGCTGCGCCCCAGCGTCTGGCATGAGTTCAAGGGCCAGCCGAAAACAGAGTTCTCCTCGGCCGACGGTTTCGTGCCCTTCGAGGCCGACATCGGTGGCAGCTGGTGGGAGGCCAACCTGGGCGTCGATTACCAGGCCGACAGCAAAGTCACCTTCTACCTCTCTGCCGGTTACCAGGAGTCCTTCGATGGCGATAGCCATAGCTACGAGGGCATGGTGGGGGTGAAGTACAACTTCTGACGATCGCGAACGCAGCCTGGTGGCAGCTGCTACGGGAGGGTGTGAGGTGACGTCTTCGTAGCTGCCGCCAGGCTGCGTCGCTCTTGCCTTGAGAACGACAACGCCTCCACTGAGGGAGGCGTTGTGAGGTTGCAGTGGCGCTCGTTACCTCAGGTCGAAGCGGTCCAGGTTCATCACTTTGGTCCAGGCCGCGACGAAGTCGTTCACAAACTGCTCCTTCGCATCACTGCTTGCGTAGACTTCTGCCAGGGCCCGTAGCTGAGCATTCGAACCGAAGACCAGGTCGACCCGGGTGGCCGTCCATTTTTGCGCACCGGTTTTGCGATCGCGCCCGGTAAATGTTTCATTGGCATCGGAATCCGGCTTCCACTCCACGCCCATGTCCAGCAGGTTGGTGAAGAAGTCGTTGGTCAACGCCTGCGACTGCGTCGTAAAGACGCCATGGCCGGTTTGCCCGACGTTGGTGCCCAGTACGCGCATGCCGCCAAGCAGTACCGTCATTTCCGGCGCGGTGAGGGTCAACAGTTGCGCCTTGTCGATCAGCAACTGCTCGGCAGGTATGCGATAGCTGGTCTTGGTGTAGTTGCGGAAACCGTCGGCAATCGGTTCCAGGAAGCCGAACGACTCGACATCCGTCTGATCCTGCGAGGCATCCATACGCCCCGGGGTGAATGGAACGGTGACGGTATGCCCGGCATTTTTCGCCGCCTGTTCGACGCCGGCGCAACCGGCCAGCACGATCAGGTCTGCCAAGGAGATTTTCTTGCCGCCCGCGTTGAACTCACCCTGGATACCCTCAAGGGTACTCAGCACCTTGGCCAGTTGATCCGGCTGGTTGGCCGCCCAGAACTTCTGCGGGGCCAGGCGCAAGCGCCCCCCATTGGCGCCCCCGCGCTTGTCGGAGCCACGGAAGGTGGAAGCCGCCGCCCAGGCCGTCGACACCAGTTGCGAGACCGACAGGCCTGAAGCCAGCAGCTTGCCCTTGAGTGCCGCGACGTCGCTGTCGTTGACCAGCGGATGGTCGACCGCGGGGATCGGGTCTTGCCACAGCAGTTCTTCGCTTGGCATTTCCGGGCCGAGGTAGCGCGACAGCGGCCCCATGTCCCGGTGGATCAGTTTGTACCAGGCGCGGGCGAAGGCGTCGGCCAACTGGTCGGGGTTCTGCAAAAAGCGCCGCGAGATGGGTTCGTAGATCGGGTCGAAGCGCAGCGCCAGGTCCGTGGTCAGCATGGTCGGGTTACGGCGCTTGTTCGGGTCATGGGCATCGGGAATGATGCCGGCCCCTGCCCCGTTCTTCGGCGTCCACTGGTGAGCACCGGCCGGGCTCTTGGTCAGTTCCCACTCAAAGCCGAACACGTTCTCCAGGAAGTTGTTGCTCCACTGCGTGGGGGTTGTGGTCCAGGTCACTTCCAGGCCGCTGGTGATGGTGTCGGCGCCCTTGCCGGTGCCGAAACTGTTCTTCCAGCCCAGGCCCTGTTCTTCAAGCCCCGCCGCCTCGGGTTCGGGCCCCACATTGTCCGCAGGGCCCGCACCGTGGGTCTTGCCGAAAGCATGGCCGCCGGCGATCAGTGCCACGGTTTCTTCGTCGTTCATGGCCATGCGGCCGAAGGTTTCGCGGATGTCCTTGCCGGCAGCAACCGGGTCCGGGTTGCCCTCGGGACCTTCCGGGTTCACGTAGATCAGGCCCATTTGCACGGCGGCAAGCGGGTTTTCCAGGTTACGGCCTTGCTCGGTGCGGCTCTCTTCGTTGCCCTCTTCGGCGACGAGTTGGCCTTCGCCGGGTTCTTGCATGAGTTGCTGCTGGTCTTTGCCGTAACGGGTGTCGCCACCCAGCCATTTGTTTTCCGAACCCCAGTAGACGTCTTCATCCGGTTCCCAGACGTCCGGGCGGCCACCGGAAAAGCCGAAGGTCTTGAAGCCCATGGTTTCCAGTGCAACGTTACCGGTGAGGACGATCAGGTCGGCCCAGGAAATATTACGGCCATATTTCTGCTTGATCGGCCAGAGCAGGCGCCGCGCCTTGTCGAGGCTGACGTTATCCGGCCAGCTGTTGAGCGGTGCAAAGCGCTGCTGGCCGGAACCCGCCCCGCCTCGCCCGTCACCGGTGCGGTAGGTGCCGGCGCTGTGCCAGGCCATGCGCACGAACAGTGGCCCATAGTGGCCGAAGTCCGCCGGCCACCAGTCTTGCGAGTCGGTCATCAGCGCGCGCAGGTCTTGCTTGAGGGCCTGGAAATCCAGCTTCTTGAACGCCTCGGCATAATTGAATTTACCGCCCATGGGGTCGGTCTTGGACGAGTGTTGATGCAGGATCTTCAGGTTCAGTTGATTGGGCCACCAGTCGCGGTTCGTCGTGCCACCACCAGCGGCATGATTGAACGGGCATTTCGATTCAGTTGACATAGGGCAAGCTACCTTTGGTCGAGTTCATCCAGCTATCAGGCCCAGCCGGGCGCTGTAGCGACGAGCGAAGTCAATGACATAGGCTGCAGGGCCAACGGTTCGATCAAGTGATCGATGTGGCCACGGGAATTCTGGAGAGTTGCCAGCATGGTGACCCACGGCAGACTTTGTACGCGTCTAACTCATTATTATTATCTCCTTGTCAGGTCTTGACCGGCCGGCTCACGCCAGCGGTAGAGTAAGGCTAGACGCCTCCCCGGCAGTCAGCAAATAGGCGCAGTATTGCAGCCTGATAGGTAAAATCTCTTAGCTGCCCCCGAGGCCCGGCAGCCTTCAGAACGTCTTGCTGGCACTCACCACCACCGTCGCTGTGCACACATCGGTGTATCCGTAATAGCTCATACACTGGTTTTGCGACAGGTCGGTGTCGATATAAGCCACGCCCCAGTCCAGGCCCACGACATTGCGCGTCAGCCTGGCCTCCCATTCGTGGTAGTCGCCGCGGACACTGCCATTGCCGGCAATGAACACGTCATCCTTGAAATCGAAACGGCCGTAGCGCAGCTTCAGGCCAACCTCACCCGGCAGCGCCTGGCTATAGCCCAGGTAGGTGTACAGGGTGTCCTGATCGTCACCGATGTAGGACTTCAAATCATTGGAATAGTAGCTGGCAAACTCGAAGCCATAGGCCTTGAGGACGGCGTAGACCTCACTCTGGTTGAGCTGGCCTTCCTTGGCATAGGTGTATTTGAGGTAGCCCACATCGAGGCTGATGTCGTCGCTCAACTGGCTGAAATAGCCTGCGTAGTAGTCCTGTTCCAGGCGCGTCTTGAGGTTAAGGCCAAAGTCGACATTGGACGTCCAGACGCCCAGGTAGGCACCGCTGCTGTGCATGAGCACGGCTTCAAGTTGTGCCGCGGGGTCGCCCAGGGTGAGGGACAGACCGCGGCTGCGGTAGTCGCTGACCAGTTGTGGCTTGAGCATCAATTGCAGGTTGTCGGTCAGCGAAACGGCGTGGGCGGCCAGGGGCAGCAGGCTGCAGCCAACAAAGGTGGCAAGGGCCAGGCGGGGCATGGGGCGGTTCCTTTATTATTTTTGTGCAGGCAAGGCTTCGCCCTCCCACGCAGGCTAAGGCGCAGGATGGGCGAAAATGGCTGGGTTAAGGGCGGCTGTAGACTTCGTGACCGGCGAACCAGGTCTTGAGTACCTGGGTATCGGCCAGTTGCGCTTCAGGGGCGTTGAACACGTCGCGGTCGAGAACGATCATGTCGGCCTGCTTGCCCGGGGCGAGGGAGCCGATCTGCCGTTCCAGGCCGATGGTGCGGGCGGCATTGCGGGTGTAGGCGTAGAACATGGTTTGCCGGTCGATGGCTTCATCCTTGTTCAGCACACCCTTGGGGCCCTGGCGGCTGATGGCCTGGGCAATGGCCTTCCAGGGCTCCGGGGACGATACCGGCCAGTCGCTGGCGCCGGAAATGGTCGCACCGTTCTTGAGCAGTGAGCGCGCCGGGTACATGTATTGAAATTCCAAGGCGCTGATGTAGGGTTTAAGCAAATCGATGCTCATTTCATCCGCCGAGGCCCAATACAGTTGCATGGAGGCGATGACATTCAGCGGTTTGAAGCGGGCGAACTCCTTGGGGTTGACCATTTGCAGGTGGGTGATCGAATGAGCCACGTCACTGTGCCGCTCGTGACGGGCCTGCTCGATGCCGTTGAGCGCCTCGCGCACCGCGCGGTCGCCGATGGCATGTACATGCACCAGCCAGCCACGGGCATCGGCGGCGCTGACCAACTCGCCAAAATGCGCCGGGTCGATCAACAGCTCGCCGGCCTTGTGTGAGTTCTTGTAGGGCTCAAGCAAGGCAGCCGTTTGCGCGGGAATCTCGGCCACCCCGTCGGCGAAGATCTTGATACCGGGCAAGCTGAGGTTATCGGTGCCGGCGAACTGCTTGCGGACCTGGTCGAGCACTTCCAGGTCGGCGGGTGTGCTCTTGGGGTTGGCGACCATCAGCGCGGCAACCCGCAGTTGCAATTCACCCTTGTCGGCCAGGGCCTTGTAGGCCGGCAGCACACCAACGGTTTTGGCGGTGGGCTTGAAATCGAACAGGGCATCGCCTGGGGCGGCGTTGGCCGCCGGGTCCATCAGGGCGGTGATACCCAGGCTGTGGTAGAGGTCGCGGGCGGCCTTGCCGGCATCGATCAGCTGCGCGAGGCTGGCCGGTGGCAGCTGTGACATCACCGCCGACAAGCCGGCATCGGCGACGAAACCGTTGGGGCGGCTGTCGGCATGGTGACCGATGGTGGCCACGGCTTCGCCGGTAAGCGCCTTGACGCGGGCGGCATCGATACCGGCACGCTTGAGCATGGCTTTGTTGGCCCAACCGGTATGGTAGTCCCAGCCAATGAACAGGATGGGCGTGTCGGCCCATTCGCCCTGGTTGAAGCGCTTTTCCAGTTCGGCAATCTCGCTCCAGTAGGTGGAGGGAAAGCCACCGACGCTGAGCATGTCGCCATGCCGCGCCTTGCCGTCATCGCGCCAGCCACGCAGGCGCTGCTCCAGCTCATCGAAGGGCAGCATCCGGGTTTCCAGGTCCGCGGACTTGAGCTTTATCCCACCGAATATGGCATGGCTGTGGGTATCGATGAATCCGGGCATCAACACCTTGCCCTGCAGGTCGATGACCTGGGTACCGGCATCCTTGAGCGCGAGTACCTCGGCATCGCTGCCGACCCTGACAATCTTGCCATCGGCCACCGCGACCGCTTGTTGCAGTGCCTGGCCCTGCTCGGCGGTGAACACCTTGCCGTTGTGCAACAGCAGGTCGACGGCCGCCATGCTTTCCATTGATGCAAAAGCCATTGCCGTCACCAGGGTTGCTCGAAGTATTCCTTGCATCGTCCCGCACCTTTTTTTGTTGGAATGGCGAGAGACTAGCCAAGTGGCGCGGTGTAAAGAATACTTGACCGCCGAAAGACATACTTGCCAGAAAGGAAAGAATCCATGGACCAACTGGGCGCCATCGCCATGTTCGTGGCCACCGCCGACCAGGGCAGCTTCACCCGTGCCGCCGCCCACCTGGGCAAGACCACCTCGGCCCTGACCCGCGCCGTGACTCACCTGGAAACAGAGCTTGGAACGCGCCTGTTCGAACGTTCTACCCGGCGCATCGCCCTCACCGAAGCCGGGCAGATCTACCTGGCCAATGCGCGTCAGGTATTGATGCAGTTGCAACAGGCCCGGGAAGACATCGACCAGCTTCAGCAAGAGATGTGCGGCATCCTGCGGGTAACTGCCCCGCCCTCCTTCGCCCCGGCCTTCCTCAACGAGGTGTGCTTCCGGTTTCTCGAGCGCTACCCGCAAATGCGCCTGGACGTCGCCCTGAACGACGAATTCGTCGACCTGCTCGAAGGCAGCTTCGACCTGGCCGTGCGCGATGGGCCGGTGGAATTGCCCGGCCTGATCGCCCGGCCGCTGACGGTCAACCGCATCCTGTTGTGCGCAAGCCCCGACTACTTGCGGCGCAACCCGGTCCCCGTGCTGCCGCATACGTTCGACCAGCACGACTGGCTGATTTTCCGCCACCCGGCGCTCAACCCTCATTACTGGTGGCTGACCCACGAAGGCGAACGCTCGCGCATCGCCCAGCCGGTGCCGCGCCTGTGCAGCGACAACTATGACTTTTTGTTCAGCGCATTGCGCAAGGGCCTGGGCCTGCAATTCTGCCCGCAGTGGAGTGCCGCACCGTACCTGCGACGTGGCGAACTGGTGCAACTGCTCCCCGAGGCCGGCCTGGACCCGGAGCAGTTCGGCTCGCGGATTCACGTGATCTACCCGGTGCACCGGCGCCATACGCGCAAGCATCAGGCGTTTATCGAGTGTTTGAGTCGTTACCTGGATGAGCAGGCGTTGCATTGAAAGCAAGTACACACAGCCCGTAGCAGCAACTGTCTTGCTCGGCTTATTGCGTCTGCCACTC
>RCUR01000047.1_pt1 | contig 36018 bp, 24 predicted proteins | sample 2166151 | NCBI WGS metagenome assembly RCUR01 (sample SAMN09932785, study PRJNA488358) | compost metagenome | isolation source: compost soil in an enriched community | place: Germany: Experimental Botanical Garden
GCAGGCGGCCGCCGTCGGCGCAACCCAGGACCACGACGATTTCGTCGGCACGCGGCGCGTCTTCGATCTGCATTTCCAGGGTGATGTAGTGCGAGCGCAGGCCTTCGTCGTCCTTGTGCATCATCGGGATCTGGATCGAGGTGCCAGGGCCGCCGCGCTTGTTGGTGAAGCTCAGGTAGCTCTTGGCCTTGACCGCTTCGCGGTAGTGGTTGCCGAAGCGCAGGGTATGGATGACCGCCGAAGCGTGCTCGATTTCACCGTCGGCGCCAACCACGGCGGCCTTGCCGTAGGCTTCGATCTTGTCGGCACCGCCGATGATGCCGACCAGGCGCTCGACCATCATGGCACCCAGGTCCGAGCAGTTGGCGCGGATCTGCGGTTTGAGGTCTTCGACGAAGCCATTGCCGACCCACGGGTTTTTCATGACCACGGCCAGGCCGACCATGGTCACCGGTTTGTCGGTCGCCTTGCCGCCCTCGATGAAGGTTTGTTCGACATAGCTGACGATTTTGCGAATTTCAAAACTCATGACCTGCTCCCTGTGAGGGTGGGGGAATGCTGTGCTGTATGATGGTATACCATAATATTGTGTATGCAAGCCCCCTGTGCAAGTTCATGCATCGGCAAGGCGACAGAAGGTCGGCCACAAGCGGCCCCCGGAGGGACCGGTAGCCTGGGTTGGCAGGAAGAAACGAGGTGTTACAGGGGGATGGGAGCTCTACTACTCGCTGGGGTGTCAGCGGGGCAGGATCGCCTTGACCTTGTCGCGCAACTGGTCGATCGAGAAGGGTTTGCCGATGGTATGCATGCCCTCGGGCACTTCCAGGTCTTCGGCGTAACCACTGGCAAACAGGATCGGGATCAATGGGCGAATTTCACGCGCCCTGGCGGCCAACTCCTTGCCATCCATTTCAGGCAAGCCGACGTCCGTCATCATCAGGTCGATCGTCACGCTTGGATCATTGAGCAATACCAGCGCCTGCTCACCGTCCGAGGCTTCCAGCACCTTGAATTCAAGCTCTTCGAGCACATCGACGATCAACATCCGCACGATGTTGTCGTCTTCGACCACCAGAAGGGTACTGTTGTCGCGCTCCATCTTGGGTATCCCGGGCAAGTGAGCATCACGGCCAAGTGTCGGCCACCACTATTATCAGTTGGCCGCAGGCGGCGTTAAGTTCCATGACGTATGGAATTTTTAACGTAGCCTGGGGACCGAACACTGGCAAATAGTGCCATAGCCTTCTAGAAACGTAGAGAAGAAGCAGAGATGGCTGATTGGCATGACTAAAAAAACAGTACTTCTGATGCAGGCTACGGCACACTCCATCCATAGACCCCTTAGTTCAGGCCTTTGACGATGAACCAGCCTCCTTCGATCGATGAGCGCAGTTTCCGCAAACTTCTGAGCCGCAACGTGGCCTTGCCTCTGGGGGTTGGCCTGCTGAGCGCCATCGTGTTTGCCGTGGTCATCAGTTACTTGCTGGCGGTGATCCAATGGGTGGAACACACCGACCGGGTGATCGGTAACGCCAACGAAGCAGTGAAGCTTTCCATCGACATGGAAACCGGCATGCGCGGCTATCTCATCACCGGTGATGAACATTTTCTCGACCCCTATGAAGTGGCCCGGCCGCGCCTGGGCACCGAGCTGGCCACGCTCAAGACCCTGGTCAGCGACAACCCGCAGCAGGTCGACCGCCTGAACCGCCTGCAGGCCTTGCAGAACGAATGGGATGATTTTGCCTTGCGCATGATCAGCCTGCGTCGCGCCAATGGTGATTACACCGGCGCGATTGCCGCGGGCGAAGGCAAGCGCCTGACCGACGAGATCCGCAAGGAATACGAACAGTTCGTGGCCATGGAGCAGCAACTACGGGTGGCCCGCAACGAAGACGTCAGCCGCACCACGGTCCTGGCCGGCGCCCTGTACCTGTTGTTCGTGGTGGTGCTCAGCGGCCTGCTGGCGTTCATTGGGCGGCGCGACCTGCTCACCCTGTCGAACAGTTATGCGGCCAATTTCAAGGCCCAGCAAAACAGCGCGGTGCGCTTGCAACAACAGGCCTGGCTGCGCACCGGCCAGACCGAACTGGCCGAACAGGTATTGGGGCAACTGAGCCTGCAAGTGCTGGGGCGCAACATCCTGCAGTTTTTTGCCCGTTACCTGGGCAGCGTGGTCGCGGCGCTGTATGTGCGCGATGAGCACGGTGGCTTGCGCCGGGTCGGTACCTACGGGTTTTCCAGCGAGCAGGAAGCCATCGGGCAGACCCTGCAGGGCGGCGAAGGCATCATCGGCCAGGCCATCGTCCAGGCGCGCTTGCTGCGCCTGGACGAGGTGCCCAGCGATTATTTCAAGTTCAGTTCAGGCCTGGGCGAGGGGGCACCGCGCAGCGTGCTGGTGGTGCCGACCAGCAACGACGGGCAGATCAACGGCGTGGTCGAGTTGGGCTTTCTACGTGCCTTGACCGACCGCGACATTGAACTGTTGGAGCTGCTCGCCGGCAATATCGGCTCCTCCATCGAAGCGGCGCGTTACCGCCAGCGCTTGCAGGAAGTGTTGGCCGAAACCCAACAGCTCAACGAAGAATTGCAGGTGCAGCAGGAGGAGCTCAAGACCGCCAACGAGGAGCTCGAAGAGCAATCGCGGGTGCTCAAGGAGTCCCAGGCCCATCTGGAGACCCAACAGGCCGAGCTTGAACAGACCAATGAGCAATTGGCCGAGCGCACCGAAGCCCTGGCCGAGCAGCGCGATGCCCTGAACCGCAAGAACAGCGAGCTCAAGCAGGTGCAGGTGCTGCTCGAAGAGCGCGCCGAGGAGTTGCAGCGTTCGAGCCGGTACAAGTCCGAATTCCTCGCCAACATGTCCCACGAGCTGCGCACGCCGCTCAACAGCTCGTTGATCCTGGCCAAGTTGCTGGCCGACAACACCCAGGGGAACCTGACGGCCGAGCAGGTCAAGTTTGCCGACTCGATCTATTCGGCCGGCAACGACCTGCTCAATCTGATCAACGACATTCTCGACATTGCCAAGGTCGAAGCCGGCAAGTTGGTCGTGCACCCGGAAAACACCGGAATCGAAGGGTTGGCCGAGGGGCTGCGTGGGATGTTTGAACCCCAGGCCAATGAAAAACACCTGGTCTTCGGCCTGGACGTCCAGCCCGGTACACCGAAAACCTTCTACTGCGACCGCCAGCGGGTGGAGCAGATCCTCAAGAACCTGTTGGCCAATGCGCTGAAGTTCACCGAGCGCGGCAACGTGGGCCTGACCGTCTCGCAAACAGCCGACGACACCCTCGCCTTTGCCGTGCGCGACAGCGGCATCGGCATTGCCGCCGAGCAGCAGGAAAGCATATTCGAAGCCTTCCGCCAGGCCGACGGCACCACCAATCGGCGCTTTGGCGGCACCGGCCTGGGGCTGTCGATTTCCCGTGACCTGGCCACGTTGCTGGGCGGTCGCATCAGCGTGCGCAGCAGCCCGGGGCAGGGCAGCACCTTTACCCTGGAATTGCCGCTGCGCTATGAAGCGCCAGCGCTGGATGCTGCAGCGATGGCGTCATCGCTCAATGCCCCGGTAGTGGTTGCCATGAGTGCCGACCAGGCTGCGCCGGTGGCGACCTTCGCCGATGACCGGGGCCTGGCGCCGTTCACCAACCGTTGCATCCTGGTGATCGAGGATGAACCCAGTTTTTCCCGGATACTGTTCGACCTGGCCCATGAGCTGGGCTACAGCTGCCTGGTGGCCCAGGCCGCCGACGAGGGCTTCGACCTGGCGCAAAGCTACGTGCCCGACGCCGTGCTGCTGGACATGCGCCTGCCCGATCATTCCGGCCTGACGGTGCTGCAGCGCCTCAAGGAGTTCCCGGCCACCCGACACATCCCGGTGCACGTGATTTCCGTGGAAGACCGCGCCGAGGCCGCCATGCACATGGGCGCAGTGGGCTATGCGGTGAAGCCGACCACGCGCGAGGAGCTCAAGGCGGTGTTTGCACGCCTGGAAGCCAAGCTCACGCAAAAGCTCAAGCACATCCTGCTGGTGGAAGACGACGACGTGCAGCGCGACAGCATCGCCCGCCTGATCGGCGACGAGGACATCGAGATCACCGCCGTGGGCCTGGCCCAGGAGGCCCTTGAGTTGCTGCGCCAGAACGTCTACGACTGCATGATCATCGACCTCAAGTTGCCGGACATGCAGGGCAATGACCTGCTCAAGCGTATGTCCGCCGAGGAAATCCGCGCCTTCCCGCCTGTGATCGTCTACACCGGGCGCAACATGACCCGCGAGGAAGAAGCCGAACTGCTCAAGTATTCCCACTCGATCATCATCAAGGGCGCACGTTCGCCCGAGCGCCTGCTCGACGAAGTGACGCTGTTCCTGCACAAGGTCGAGTCGCGGCTGTCCCAGGAGCGACAGAAGATGCTCAAGACCGCGCGCAGCCGCGACAAGGCGTTCGAAGGGCGCAAGATCCTGCTGGTCGACGACGATGTACGCAACATTTTTGCCCTTACCAGTGCGCTGGAACACAAGGGCGCCATCGTCGAGATCGGCCGCAACGGCCGCGAGGCCATTGAAAAGCTCAACAGTGTCGAAGACATCGATCTGGTGCTGATGGACGTGATGATGCCGGAAATGGACGGCTATGAAGCCACTCGCCTGATCCGTCTGGACCCACGCTGGCGCAAGCTGCCGATCATTGCCGTCACCGCCAAGGCCATGAAGGATGACCAGGAGCGCTGCCTGCAGGCCGGCGCCAACGACTACCTGGCCAAGCCCATCGACCTGGACCGGTTATTTTCGTTGGTACGGGTGTGGTTGCCGCAGATGGAAAGGATCTAGTGGTGTATCTTCATAGGACAGAGGCAATGGGCTGATGGTCATGACGGTGGAACCCGGGGCAGGTCATCACAGTTCGGAGATCGAAATCCGCTTGCTGATCGAGGCCATCTACCTCAAGTACAGCTACGATTTTCGCGATTACTCCGGGGCCTCGATCAAGCGCCGTATCCAGCACGCGCTGCGCCAGCTCGAATGCAAGACGGTATCGGCCCTGCAGGAGCGCGTACTGCACGACCCGGGTGCGTTCATGCATCTGTTGCAGTACCTGACGATCCCGGTCAGCGAGATGTTCCGCGACCCCGAGCATTTCCTGGCGATCCGCCGCGACGTGGTGCCGCTGCTCAAGACCTACCCGTCCATCAAGGTATGGATTGCCGGCTGCAGCACGGGCGAGGAGGTCTATTCCATGGCCATCCTGTTGCGCGAGGAAGGCTTGCTTGAACGCAGCATCATCTACGCCACCGACATCAACCCGCGTTCGCTGGAGAAGGCCCGGCAAGGCATCTATTCGATCGAGAGCGTGCGCGGTTATACCGCCAATTACCAGAAGGCCGGCGGCCGTGCATCCTTCGCCGATTACTACACCGCGGCCTATGGCAATGCCATGTTCGACAGCAGCCTGCGCGAAAACGTGACCTTCGCCGACCACAGCCTGGCCACCGACAGTGTGTTTTCCGAGACGCAGCTGGTTTCATGTCGTAATGTGCTGATCTACTTCAATAAAAAGTTGCAGGAACGGGCACTCGGGCTGTTCCACGAGTCCTTGTGCCGGCGCGGCTTCCTGGTTCTGGGCAGCAAGGAAACCCTGGACTTCTCGGCTTATGGCCCGCGGTTCAGCACCCTGGCACGGCAGGAAAGGATCTATCAAAAATCATGAGCAAGGCCCAGGCAGTCGTCATCGGTGCATCGGCAGGCGGCGTAGAGGCGTTGCTCAAGTTGTTGGGCGCCTTGCCCGCGGGCATGCAGTTACCGATCCTGACCGTGTTGCACCTGCCCGATGAGCGCCACAGCCAGTTGGCCGAGGTGTTCCAGCGGCGCTTGCATCGCCAGGTCAAGGAAGCCCAGGACAAGGACAGCATTGAACCTGGGCATCTGTATTTTGCCTGCCCCGGGTATCACTTGTCGGTGGAACGGGATCGCAGCCTGTCATTGAGCCAGGAAGAGCGCGTGCACTATTCACGCCCGTCCATCGACATCCTTTTCGAGTCCGCGGCCGATGCCTATGGGCCGGGCCTGGTCGGTGTGCTGCTGACCGGCGCCAACGAAGACGGCGCCCAGGGGCTGGCACGGATCAAGCAGCTAGGCGGCCTGACCGTGGTGCAGGACCCCGCCGAGGCCAAGGTCGACGTCATGCCCAGGGCCGCCCTGAAATTACACGCACCGGACTATATTCTTCCACTGAGCGGCATCGCACGGTTGCTCGCCGATCTGGACCAAGACCCATGCTAAGCAACATCGAAGCGAAACTGCTGATCGTCGACGACCTGCCGGAAAACCTGCTGGCCCTCGAAGCCTTGATCCGCGCCGACGACCGCACCGTGTACAAGGCCTTGTCGGCCGACGAAGCCTTGTCATTGTTGTTGCAGCATGAATTCGCCATGGCCATTCTCGACGTGCAGATGCCTGGCATGGACGGCTTCGAGCTGGCCGAACTGATGCGCAGCACGGAAATGACCAAGCACATCCCGATCATTTTCGTCAGCGCCGCCGGCCGTGATATGAACTATTCGTTCAAGGGCTATGAAAGCGGTGCCGTGGACGTCTTGTACAAGCCGCTGGACCTGCATGCGGTGCGCAGCAAGGTCAACGTGTTCGTCGAGCTGTATCGCCAGCGCAAGGCCATTAATGTGCAGGTCGAGGCCCTGGAACGCAGCCGTCGCGAGCAGGAAACCCTGCTCAAGCAATTGCAGAGCACCCAGCAGGAGCTCGAGCATGCCGTGCGCATGCGCGATGATTTCATGTCCATCGTGTCCCATGAGGTGCGCACACCGCTCAACGGCCTGATCCTCGAAACCCAACTGCGCAAGATGCACCTGGCGCGGAACAATGCCGATGCCTTCAGCCTCGACAAGTTGCATGCCATGGTCGAACGCGATGAACGGCAGATCAAAAGCTTGATTCGCCTGATCGAAGACATGCTCGATGTCTCGCGCATTCGCACCGGCAAGTTGTCGATCCGGCCGGAGCACTTCGACCTGGCGCATCTGGTCGCGGACGTGATCGAAGGCTTCAGCCAGCAAGTGAGTGAAGCCGAGTCAACCTTGAGTTTCGATGCACCGCAACCGGTGGTCGGCACCTGGGACCAGTACCGTATCGAGCAGGTGATTGCCAACCTGCTGACCAATGCCCTGCGCTATGGCGCCAAGAGCCCGATAGACGTACGGGTCTACATCGAGGGCAACCGCGCTTGCGTGGATGTGCTCGACCACGGCATCGGCATCAGCCCGGAAAACCAGCAGCGCATTTTCCAGCAATTCGAGCGAGTGTCGGCCAACCACGCCAGCGCGGGGCTGGGGTTGGGCTTGTACATTTGCGAGCAGATCGTGGCGGCCCATGGTGGCAGCATCAGTGTGCAAAGCGAACTGGGGCAGGGCGCGTTGTTCCATGTCAGTCTGCCACTATCGAATAATACTGTAAGCTAGGTCCGATAATATCCCTGGGCCAGGCAACCTCTGCGAGCCAGCATGGTCGTATGGGCAGATAGACACAGTGAAGGCGTTCCATGAGCGATGATGCACAAGATGTTGTCCTGATCGTCGAGGACGAACCGGTGATCATGAGAGTCCTGACCGATTATTTGTCGGGCCTGGGCTATCGTGTCCTGCAGGCGGAGAATAGCGATGAGGCGTTCGACATCCTCGCCACCAAGCCCAACCTGGATGTGATCGTGACCGATTATCGCCTGCCCAATGGGGTATCAGGTGTGGCGATCGTGGACGCGGCCATCAAGTTGCGCCCGGACCTGAAGGTGATCTTCATCAGCGGCTACCCCCAGGAAATTCGCGAGTGCGACAGCACCCTCGCACGAACGGCAACCATCCTGGCCAAGCCCTTCGACCTGGAAATCTTGCAGGACGAGATCCAGCGCCTGCTTGCCTGACGATGCAAGCGCCGCGGTGAATCAGGGGGCTTGTGGGCCTTGCAGGAGCGGGTCTTGCCCGCGATGAAGACACCGCCGTGAATCAGGAAAACCGCAGCGCCCGTATCGCGGGCAAGTCGAGTCGTCGCACCGCCGCTCCCACAAAAAAAGCAAACCGGTCTCTGCCGTCACCCGCCAATCATCTCCCGCACCTTGGCCGACAACAGCTCGAAGGCGAACGGTTTGCTGATCATCTGCATGCCCGGGTCGAGAAAGCCCGCGCGCACCGCCGCATGTTCGGCGTACCCGGTGATAAACAGCACTTTCAGGCCCGGCCGCAGTTGCCGGCCGATCTCGGCCAGTTGCCGGCCGTTCATGCCCGGCAGGCCGACGTCGCTGATCATCAGGTCGATGTGTTTCCCGGAATTGAGCAAGGGCACCGCCGCGTTGGCATCCCTGGCTTCGATATAGGTGTAACCCAGCTCCTCGAGCACTTCACACACCAACAGGCGCACGGCGGAATCGTCCTCGACGATCAATACCGTCTCCCCCTTGCCGGCCACATGCTCGCCCGTTTGCGCTGGCAGTTCGGCATCGGGTTGTTCACCCCGGTGGCGCGGTAGGTACAGGCTGACCGTGGAGCCCTTGCCAACCGTGCTTTGAATCGCCACGTGGCCCTGCGATTGCTTGCTGAAGCCGTAGATCATCGATAGGCCCAGGCCGGTGCCCTGGCCGATCGGCTTGGTGGTAAAAAAGGGGTCGAAGGCCCGGTCGATGATGCTTTGCGGCATGCCGCAGCCGTTGTCGCTGACGCTCAGCACCACATAGTCGCCTTCTGTCAGGTTCTGCTGGCCACGGATGAAACGCTCATCCAGGTATTGGTTGTGGGTTTCGACCAGGAGCCGGCCACCGTTGGGCATGGCATCGCGGGCATTGATCACCAGGTTGAGCAGGGCGCTTTCGACCTGATGAGGGTCGGCTTCGGCCACCCACAAATCCTCACCGAGGTTCAACTGCAGCTCGATGCTCTCATCGAGGCTGCGCTGCAGGAGTTCGCCCATGGCGGTAATCAGCGGGTTCATTTCCACCGGCTGGGAGTCCAGCGACTGACGCCTTGAAAACGCCAGCAGGCGGTGGGTCAGGCTGGCGGCGCGGTTGGCCGAGGTGACGCCCATCTCGATCAAGCCGGCCAAGTCATCCAGACGGCCGCGCTGCAGGCGCCGGCGCATCAGTTCCAGGCTGCCGATGATACCGGTGAGCATGTTGTTGAAGTCATGGGCAATGCCACCGGTCAGTTGGCCAACGGCTTCCATTTTCTGTGCCTGGCGCATGGCTTCTTCGTTACGCCGTACTTGCGCCGTACGCTCCTCGATCTGTTGCTCCAGGGTTTCGTTCAGGCGCCGCAACTGCTCCTGGGCGCGCTCGCGTTCGCTGCGATCGCCGGCCAGGGCGCTTTCCAGCACGCCCAGCTCTTTCAAGCGATCACGCAACTCGTATTGGCGACGGCGGCTGCGCAAGGCCATGCCGACCTGGCTGATCAAGGTGGCGGGCTGGAAAGGGCGTTCGAGGATGGCCACATTGCCACCGAGCTCGCTCAGCGAGCCGGCATCGCAGTGGCGGGGGTCGAGGGTAACGAGGATGGGCAGGTCGGACCAGGCCGGCTGGTGGCTCAAATACTCGCGCAGCGGGGCCAGGTCGAGGCCATGCAACGCTTCACAGGCAATGATCGCCAACCCGGCGCCCTGCTTGAGCGCGGCACACAGGCTGTCGAGGTCGGCACTGACAAACGCGCTAAAGCCCGCCTGGTCGAGCAGGGAGCCCGTGTCGGGGCTGTTATCGCCCATCAACACCGCGCGCTCACCGCACACCTTTGCAGTATTCACGCATCACCTTCCTTGAACGGAAGGCCGTGATCGGCCCATCTTCCAGTGTTTGACATGGTAAAAGGATGCCCTCGCAGGTTCAGGAGGGCGACGGCGGGTCATGGCGAAACACCCTCTCTAGCACTGGACCGCGGCCGCGAGCAGGGGTTCACTTTTCCTGAAATGCCCTACAAACCCTGTTGAACCAGCGGATCATCGGGGTTTAGCTGCTCCAGCTCGGCGAGCAAAACCTGTACGTTCTGCAGTTGCCCGGTTTCCTTCCAATAGTCGATCAGCAACAGCCGCGCCTTGCGGTTGGCCGGTTGGCTTTGCAGGATGGCTTCGAGTTGTTTCTGCGCGGCTTCCACCTGGTCGAGCGAGTGCAGGCTGGTGGCCAGGGTCAAGCGGTACTGGTTGTTGTCCGGGGCCAGCTCCAGTGCTCGGGAAAAGGCCAGCAGGGCGTATTCGTCCTGGCCGTGGCGCAGCAGCCACAGGCCCAGTTCATGCTGCAGGAAGGCCGACTGCGGATGGCGCTGCAGTTGTTCGGCCAGGACCTGGCGCGATTGATCGGTCAGGCCCTGGCGCTCCAGCACCAGGACCTGCAAGGCAACCGTTTCCAGGTTGCCTGGGTCCAGCACCCGGCAGCGCTGCAGGGCCGCCAGTGCCTCGGGGTAGTCGCCGCCATGCAGGTGCAGACGCGCCAGTAGCAACAGCGCGGGGCAATCATCCTGTTCGGCTTGCAGGACCCTGACATACTCATCCAGCACCCCTTGCAGTGGCCCGAAGTACAAGCCCAGCTCATCCGGGCTCAAGCCAAGCAGGGCCCTGGCCGCGGCGAAACGCATGCTGTGGTCGTCATCGGCCAGCAACGGGCCGAGCAGCAGGCTGCGTTGTGGCCCGGGCACCAGGCCGACCACGCTGTCGATGGCTGCCTGGCGCACCAGGGGCGAAGGGTTGTACAGGTCTTCACCGGCCAGCTTGAGGGCCAGCGGGCTTGGGTAATTGGGCAATTCGGCGTGCAGGCTGGCGCGGCGAATGTCCGACAGGTCGTCGCGTGCCAATTGCTGGTAAAGCACACGCGCCGCGCCGGGCAAACCATTGTGTGCACGCTCCAGGGCCTGGCTGTAGCCCTGGGTGACAGCCTGGGGTGGTCGGGGTGCATCGCCCTTGATCAACAACCAGCCGGCGCCCAGCACGGCGAGCAGGCAAAGGCCAATGATCGTGAAACGGGATGCCTTGGGCATGCGTGGATCCAAAACTCATGAAAGGGGCCCAGCTTCGGTCAGCTGGCGACGGGAGTCAAACACCTTGCACCCCTTCAACTGAATAGCCCGGCAGCGATATTGATAGTGAACCCCAGAATCGCGGTATTGAATAAAAAGCCGATCATCGAATGAGCCAGCACCACTTTGCGCAGGGCCCGGGTGGCGACCCCGACGTCGGCGGTCTGCACCGCGATGCTGAGGGTGAAGGAAAAATAGTGGAAGTCCCAATAATCGGGGTTGCGCTCGCCACCGGCAAAGCGCAAACCCGGCCCCTGGCCCTCCTCGGTGTAGAACAGCCGCGCATAATGCAAGCTGAAGACCAGGCCGATCATCAACCAGGAGCCGAGGATCGTCAGCCCCGTGTAGCCGTACTGCAGTAGACGCTCCTCGGTTTGCGCCTCGCGGTGGGCGGCCAGTGCCACGGTGATAGCCGCCAGGCTGGCAATGGCGGCCACGCACACGGTGAACAGCACCAGGCCGGCATTTTCATCCTCGATCTGCGCCACGCGTTTGACTTGCGCAGGCTTGGCCCGCAGGGTCAGCCAGAAGATCAACAGGATGTAGACCCAGACACCGCTGTTCCAGCCGGCCAGGAACTTGTTCACCAGGCCCTCGACCGGGATCAGGTACCCGGCAAGGCCGCCGAGAACGGCAGCGGCGGTAAGGCGCGGGTGGGTTCGGGTCAGACGGGCAAAGGCCATGGCCGCTCACGATAAAGGGATTGCCAAAACTGTAGCAGCTGCCGCCAGGCTGCGTCCGGCACAACGGATTGCGCCGGACGCAGCCTGGCGGTAGCGGCTACAGGCTCTCGACGCGCTCGGGGTCTCGGGCAGCTGCCTTGCCTCTGCCGGCCAAGCGCATCACCACCACGAAAAACACTGGCACAAACACCACCGCCAGGGTGGCGCTGAGCATGCCGCCGATCACGCCGGTACCGATGGCTTGCTGGCTGGCGGAGCTGGCGCCGGTGGCGATGGCCAACGGGACTACGCCCAGGATGAAGGCCAGCGAGGTCATGACGATGGGTCGCAGGCGCTGGCGGGCGGCCTGGACGGTGGCGTCCACCAGGTCATGGCCTTCATCGACCAGGTGCTTGGCGAACTCGATGATCAGGATCGCGTTCTTGGCCGACAAGCCGATCAGGGTGATCAGGCCAACCTTGAAGAACACATCGTTGGGCATGCCGCGCAGGGTCACGGCCAGCACCGCGCCGAGCACGCCGAGTGGTACCACCAGCAGCACCGACGTGGGGATCGACCAGCTCTCGTACAACGCCGCCAGGCACAAGAACACCACTAACAGCGAAAGCCCCATGAGCATCGGTGCCTGGTCGCCGGACAGGCGCTCCTGCAACGACAGGCCGGTCCACTCCAGGCCCATGCCCCGTGGCAATTGTGCAACCAGGCGCTGGATTTCGTTCATGGCTTCGCCCGAGCTGTGGCCAGGCGCCGGCTCGCCGGACACGGCGATGGCCGGGTAGCCGTTGTAGCGGGTCAATTGCACCGGTGCCTGCACCCAATGGGCCTGGGTGAAGGCCGAAAGCGGCACCATGGCACCGGTTTTGTTGCGCACATGCATCTTCAGCAGGTCTTCGACCTGGCTGCGCTGGTCGCCTTCGGCCTGGACGATGACCCGCTGCATGCGGCCCTGGTTGGGGAAGTCATTGACGTAGGTCGAACCGACGGCGGTGGCCAGCACCGTGCCGATATCGGCAAAGGACACGCCCAGGGCATTGGCCTGGTTGCGGTCCACCTCCAACTGCACCTGCGGGCTTTCGGCCAGGGCGTTCTCGCGCACGTTGGCCAGCACCGGGCTCTTCTGGGCCGCCGCCAGCAGTTGATCACGCGCCGTCATCAGCGCGGCGTGACCGAGGCCGCCACGGTCCTGCAGGCGGAACTCGAAACCACTGGAATCGCCCAGGCCATCAATGGGCGGAGGCAACACCGAATAGACCACCGCTTGCTTGATAGCGCCAAACGCGGCATTGGCCCGTTCGGCGATGGCGGCGGCCGCATCCTGGCTATCGCGTTGCGACCAGTCCTTGAGCGTGGTGAAGGCCAGCGCGGCATTCTGGCCACTGCCGGAAAAGCTGAAGCCCAGGATCACCGTACTGTTGGCGACCGCCGCTTCCTCGACGTTGTGCGCCTCGATCTGTTCGGCCACCTGCACCGTGCGGTGTTTACTCGCCCCGGGGGGCAACTGGATGTCGGTGATGGTGTAGCCCTGGTCTTCCACCGGCAGGAAGGACGAGGGCAGGCGGCTCATGCACCAGCCCAGGCCAATCAGCAATACGCCGTAGATCAACAGGTAGCGGCCGCTGTGCCGCAGGGCACTGACCACCCAGCGCTGGTAGCCTTGGGTCAAGGCTTCGAAGCGGCGGTTGAAGCCGCCGAAGAAACCGCGTTTTTGCTGGTGCTCACCTTTGGCGACCGGCTTGAGCAAGGTGGCGCACAAGGCCGGGGTCAAGCTCAACGCCAGGAACGCGGAAAACAGGATGGAGGTGGCCATCGACAGGGAGAACTGCTGGTAAATCACGCCCACCGAGCCCTGCATGAAGGCCATGGGAATGAACACGGCCACCAGTACCAGGGTAATGCCGACGATCGCGCCGCTGATCTGGCGCATGGCCTTGTGCGTCGCTTCGCGTGGCGACAGGCCTTCTTCGGCCATGATCCGTTCGACGTTTTCCACCACCACGATGGCATCGTCGACCAGGATGCCGATGGCCAGCACCATGCCGAACAAGGTCAACACGTTGATGGAAAACCCCAGCGCCAGCATGACCGCGAAGGTCCCCATCAGCGCCACTGGCACCACCAGGGTCGGGATCAGGGTATAGCGGATGTTCTGCAGGAACAGGTACATCACCAAAAACACCAGCAGCATCGCTTCGAGCAGGGTGTTGATCACCTGGCTGATCGACACCTTGACGAAGGGTGAGGTGTCGTAGGGAATGTCGTAGCGGGCACCGGGCGGGAAGTACTGCGACAACTCGTCCATCTTGGCACGGATCAATGTCGAGGTTTGCAGGGCATTGGCACCGGGCGCCAATTGCACGCTGAAGGCGGTCGAGGCTTTGCCGTTCAGGCGCGTGCTGTATTGGTATTCCTGGCTGCCGATCTCGACCCTGGCCACATCGCCGACCCGTACTTTCGAGCCGTCCGGGTTGGCGCGCAGGACGATGTCGGCGAACTCCTGGGGCGTCGTCAACTGGCCCTTGACCACCACGCTGGCGGTTATTTCCTGGCTGCCTTGCCCGGGCAGATCGCCGATGCTGCCGGCCGCGACCTCGGCGTTCTGTTCGGCGATGGCAGTGTTGACGTCGGCCGGGGTGAGGTTGAAGCCGATCAGCTTCTGCGGGTCGAGCCAGATTCGCATGGCACGCTCCGACCCGTACAGCTGTGCCTTGCCGACGCCCTTGGTACGACGGATTTCGTTCATCACATGGCGCGCCAGGTAATCGCTCAGGCTGACGTCGTCGAGGCCACCGTCATCGGCGCTGAGGGTCACCAGCATCAGGAAGCCCGACGACATCTTTTCCACCTGCAGGCCTTGTTGGGTCACGGCCTGGGGCAAGCGCGACTCCACCACCTTGAGGCGGTTCTGCACATCGACCTGGGCCAACTCGGGGTTGGTGCCCGGTTCGAAGGTGGCGGTGATCGATGCACTGCCCAGGCTGCTCTGGGACTGGAAGTACAACAGGTTGTCGGCGCCGTTTAGCTCCTGCTCGATCAGGCTGACCACGCTTTCGTCCAGGGTTTGCGCCGACGCACCCGGGTACACGGCATAAATCTCCACCTGCGGCGGTGCCACGTCGGGGTATTGCGCCACTGGCAACTGCGGTATGGCCAGCGCACCGGCCAACAGGATGAACAGGGCAATCACCCAGGCGAAGACCGGGCGCTCGATGAAAAACTGCGGCATGGGTCAGGGCCTCACTGGCCGGTGGTTTGGACGATGGGCAGTGTTGCCTGGGACGGGGAGGGGTTGTCGATGTGCACCTGCTCGCCCACCCGGGCGTGTTGCAGGCCTTCGACCACCACCCGGTCGCCCGGGGCCAGGCCTTCACTGACGATCCAGCGGCCGTGCTGGGCACTGCCCAGCTTCACCGGGCGTTCGCTGATACGGTGCTGCTCGTCGACCAGCAGCACGCGCGGCAAGCCGGCGCTGTCGCGCAGGATGGCCCGTTGCGGCACGCTGATGCCTTGCTGGTCGATGGCTTGCTCCAGGCGCACGCGAATGAAACTGCCCGGCAGCAGGTCGAGGTCGGGGTTGGGGAATTCGCTGCGCAGGATCACCTGGCCGGTGCTGGGCTCGACGCTGATGTCGGAGAACAGCAACTTGCCCGGCAGCGGGTAAGGGGTGCCGTCATCCTGGATCAGCGTGGCACGGGCCTGGTCCTGGCCGACCTGTTGCAACTCGCCGGCGCGAAACGCCCGGCGCAGGGCGTTGATTTCCCGGGTCGACTGGGTCAGGTCGGCATGGATCGGGTCCAGTTGCTGAATGAGGGCCAGTGGGGTGGACTCGTTATGGCCTACCAGCGCGCCCTCGGTGACCAGCGCCCGGCCGATGCGCCCGGAGATCGGTGCGGTAACGGTGGCGTAACCCAGGTTCAGGCGTGCCCGCTGCAGGGCCGCCTTGGCCGCGGCCACCTCGGCTTCGGCCTGCTGCGCGGCGGCGCGGGCGTTGTCATGGTCCTGGCGGCTGACCGCGTCGATGCTGATCAGCTCGCTGTAGCGCTGATCCTGCAGGCGGGCCTGGAAGTGATTGGCCTGGGCCTTGGCCAGGCTGGCCCTGGCGCTGTCGTAATCGGCCTGGAACGGCGCCGGGTCGATGCGGAACAAGACATCGCCCTTTTTCACGTCGCTGCCTTCGCGAAACACCTGTTGCAGCACCACGCCGGCCACCCGTGCGCGGACTTCGGCAATGCGCGGGGCGAGAATGCGACCATTGAGCTCGGTGCTGATGGCCTGGGGTTGCACCTTGACGGTTTCCACGGCGACCTTGACCTGCGGCGGCTTTTGCTCGGGCGCGGTCGTTGAGTCACAGGCGGTGAGGAACAGGCAAAGCACGACGGTGGACGCGATTGCGTAAAAAGGGCGCGGGGATGGCATACGAATCTTCCATGATGAGCCGCGAGATACTACGGCAGGCGTCGCTGGAACTACAGCGCGCTTATGTAAGAAAAAGCTGCATATGCTGTGAGTGCGCTCTAGGTTGCGCGTAAGTTGCGCGCATGCCGGCTGGGATTTTGCCTTGCCGGCGAGCTCCGCCCCTATCGCGGTTCACTTTCCTTCACCACCGCTTTCAGGCGAAAATCAATGGGTGCTACCTCCGGCACGCGAAGGAACCTCTCCATGCTCAACCAACCCCTCGACACCAGCGAATTCGAGTTTCTCGACGATACCCTGGCCCACTACGGCGACGATCATTCGGTGCTCAACCTCGCGGAACTCGACGGCTACTTCACCGCCCTGGTTTCCGGGCCACAGCGGGTGGATATCGCCGAGTGGTTCCCGGCCATCTGGGGTGGGCAGAACCCCGATTGGCAGAGCCCCGAAGAGGGCAAGCGGTTCCTCGAACTGAGCGTGCGCCACATGAACGCTGTGGCCATGCAATTGGCCAGCGACGGCCAGGGCTTCAAGGCACAGTTCGAACAGACCGAACACCAGGGTCAGACCTTGGTGCTGGCCGAAGAGTGGTGCTTTGGCTACCTGCGCGGCGTCGCCGTCGGCAACTGGCCCGACCTGCCAGAGCCCCAGGCCACGAAGCTCCAGGCAATCGCCGACTGCGCCGAGCAGGACAACTTCGAGCTGCCGGCGGACCTGGATGTGGTGCACCATCGTCAAGTGGTGGAAGCGATCGAGCCGGCTGCCCGTGCACTGCATGATTACTGGTTGGCGCAGCGCCAGCGCTAAAGCCCGCTTTCGTCAGGCCTGGTTGCGCGCCGCGGTGATCGCTTCATAGCGGCTCGATACCCCGAGCTTGATGAAAATGTTCTTCAGGTTCCATTTCACCGTTTGCACGCTGATATTCAGGGCCAGGGCGATGCGCTTGTTCGACATCGACTGTTCGAGCAGGGCGAGGATCTCCTGCTCGCGTTTGGTCAGTGATTGGGCACCGGCATGAGCGCCGCCACTTGCAGAGGGTTTGTTGACCGGTGCCGCCTCGGCCGTCAAGCCGTTCAACAGCGCCTGGCGGTACTGCTCGAGCTCTTTGGAAGGTTGTTCGTCCAGGTCCAGCAGCAATGAACGCAGCGCGTCGCCCTCGTCGAGGAAGGTGCGCAGCAAGCCCAGGCGGTAGCCTGAGGCGAGCGCCGTGGCGAGGCTGCGCAGCGCCTCCTCCTCACGGCCCAGCTCATCCAGGGCGAACGCCTTGAGGAGGTCGGCCTTGACCAGCAGCACGCCGCGGTTCAACTGCTGGCCGATCTCCTGCAGCTGTTGGAGCGCTGTCAGGGCCTGTTCCGCGTCCTGGCTGGCAAGGGCCAGGCGGGCTCGCGCCAGCGCTGCCTCGCCAACGATGCTCAGATGGCACGATTGCGAAACCTGGGGCTGTTGCGCCAGGTCATCGAGGGTTGCCTGCAATGCGCCGGCGTGGCGCCAGTCACTGAACTTCAAGGTGATGTTGATCTGTTCGGCGAGCGTCAGGGCAATGCCATGGTCGCGGCCAATGGTACGAAAGTGCGCCTGTTGCCTGGCCAGGTAATCCAGGGCAGCCTGTGGGCTTTCCTGCAGGCGTTGCAGCCGTGCATAGGTCAGCGTGGCGCAGTACATGTATTCGGGCGCGGAAAAGTGCAACACATCGAGGCGGTTGGCCATCGCTTCGCGGGCATCGTCGATGCGGTTGGTCTCGTACAACACCGCCGCCATGAGCGTGGCCACGGTACTGGCGCTGAGCGAACGCCGGCCATGGCCGACCTCAGCCGCGGCCAGGATAGCCGCGCAGCTGCGTTCGGTTTCCAGCATGTTGCCTTCGAACCAGGCGACGCTGGCGTTGGTCGCCCGATTGAGCAGGGCCAACTCGGTGTCGTGGGTTTGCAAGATGCGCGCGCCCGGTGCGTTGAACGCCTTGCGTCCCTCGTCATACCGCCCCAGAAAGGCCAGCGATCCGACGATGATGCCAATGCGGAAACACTCGAAGAACGGGTGGCCCAACGGCTCTTCGCCAACGCTGCGGACCATGGCCAGAGCGCTTTCCACGTCCTCGCTGAGGATCGCGATGATGGCGAGCAGCAAGTTGATGTAGCGAACCTGCAACGATGACAGCCGGGCGGTGGCGAGCATGTCAACCAGTTCCCTGGCGCGTTCCAGGTGCCCGGTAATCGCGGCAATCCAGGCGCTCATGATGATCAGTTTTGGGTGGCACTCAAGCAAGTCCGCGGGTACTCGCTCGATCCAGCGCATGTAAATGCCGAAATGGCTGAGGCTGCTGATAGAAGGCAAGGCGTTCTGGATGATTTGCACCACATTGTCGAAATCCGCGCTCAGCAGCGCATGGCGCATGGCTTCCGGGAACAATCCTTCGCGGTTGAACCACTCTGCGGCGCGCAGGTGCAGCTGGCTGGTGTCGATCGTACTTTCGGCCAGGCGCTGGCCGAGAAATTCGGCGAACATCGGGTGCCAGCGGTACCACTGGTAGCGCTCTTGCAGGTCTACCGGGAGCACGAACAGATTGCGTGCCTCGAGCGTGGCGATCATTTCTGCCGCGTTGTCGATGGCGCAGACATGGGTGGCCAACTCCACGTTGAAGCGGCGCAGGATCGAGACCTTCTGCATGAACTCGAACAACGGGGCGGGCAGGTCATGGATAACGTCCTCGGACAGGTAAGCGCCGAGGTTGGTGCTGCTCAGTAGCTGTTGGCCGGGTTGCTTGCCCGGCTTGGCCTTCATTGTGATGGATAACAGTTGCAGGCCGATCGGCCAACCGTTGGTCAGGTCGTGAATGGTGTGTGCTGCATTGAGATCGATCGTCGCGTCCAGGTGGCCCTTGAGAAAATGGTAGGACTCACGAAAGGCGAACGACAACTCGCTACTGTCGATCTCGCATAACTCACCCATTGCCCGCATCCGCCCGAGTAAGAGCGGGCAGGCCTGGCGCGAGGCCAGCACCAGGTGGAAATTCGCCGGCGCGTTGTCCACAAGGGCCTGGACCAGGGCCACGATGGTCGGGTTGTTGATGTGATGGAAGTCATCGATCATCAGGTATTTTTCGGCACCGTCGCGGTCGAGCGAGTTGATCAGGGCGGCACAAATGGCCTGGCGCCAGCCGTCGTCCTTGCTGTCAAGCAGCAGCAAGTGATCCTCGAGCGCGAGCCCCATCTTTTGCAGTGCGCCGATCAGCCCGGCACAGAAAACTTGCGCTGTATCGTCCTCGGCATTGAGCGACAACCAGGACACTGCCGCCCCGGCCTTGAGCAGCTCCAGCCGCCATTGCGTCATCAAGGTGGTTTTGCCGAAACCGGCGCTGCTGGTGATCACTACCATGGGGTGGTGGCGTGCCTCGTGCAGGCGGGCGATCAGTGCCTCGCGCGGCACGGATTGGGCGGATACCCGTGGCGGTGCAAATTTGGTGGTAACGAGCAGGGAAGTCGATTTCATGGGGCTTTCGATTTTATGGGCGGGCCAGATGGCGGACAGTCCCCACCCCACGGGAGGGGGAGGAGTTTCGCCGGCATTGCGCTAATTTGTTTGCCTAGACTATGAGGGATTTGGCAATGGCATGTCCATGTATGACGGACGCACAAACGCTGTCGGTCGAAAGCATGCGCACCTTCGTCCAGCATGAGATCCACCCTGTGGCCGGTTTGCTGCGCTATGAGGGCATTACCCACGCGCATGTGCTGGAGCTGACCCAGTCGGTGGCCGAATTCGGCTTGCCGGGTATCGTTGTCGCCCAGGCACAGGGTGGGCTTGGCGTGGACTGGGTCACACAAGGCTTGTTGTTCGAGGAATTGGCCAAAGGCAGCAACGCGCTGGCCGGACAGGTGTTGATCAATACCCTGGCCGCTGCCTTGCTGGCGCAACAGCCCGATGTGTCTGCGCGCTACCTGGACAGGCTCCTGGAGGGCCGCCTGCTGGTCGGGATTGCACCCCAGGTTGCGGGGGCCAATTGCGGGCTGCGCGCGCAGCGGCAGGCCGATGGCTGGTTGCTGGACGGGGAGTGCGATCGATTGTTCAGTCACCAGGAGGCTGACCTGTTGCTGTGCGCCGTGCAGCAAGAGGACAGTCTCTGGGCCTGGATGCTGCTCGATCGCGACGAAGACCAGTTCGAACTGCGCCACCGTCACAGCCAGGTCGGGCCGGGCCGTATCTGCCTGCAAGTCACCCAGGCCCGGCTCCCTGCAAGCCGATTGCTGGTGGCTGTTGGCAGCACGCCGTTGGCGGACTACCTGACAGGCGCTTTCAAACTGCATCAAGCGGTAGCCCAGGTAGCGCGGGGGCAAGTGATGCTCGACGGTGCGATCCAGCGGGCCCGCGAGGCTACCCAGTTTGGCCAGCCGGTCGCCGCCCAGCAGATGGTCGCGTTGCAGTTTGCCGAGTTGGCAACCCAACTGGAAGCGACTCGCTTGCTGTGCAAGCTGGGCTTTGAACACATGCAGGCAGGTCAACTCGCGGGCAACCTCGCCAGCCGGGCACGCTTGCTGGCCACAGATACCACTGCGCGTATCGAGCGACGGGTCAACCGCATGGATTGCAGTGCCGGCACCGAGCCCGAGCATGGCACCGCCATCGCCCGCGAATCCGGACTGCTGTCGGTGTTCAGTGAACGCCTGGCGGTGGATGCGCAACGCATTGCCGGCGAACTGCTTGGCGGTTTGCCGGCGGCTTGAACGACGCGCCGGCAAACCGGCGCCTCGGATGTATCAGTGGCGCCCTGCATATCTAGGTAGGAAACGGTTGATGGAACAACCGGTTTCATCAGGAGAAAATTTCCCAGAAAAGCATAAATTCAGGCGACATCAGGTCGCACTGCTCCATTGCTCCATTGCTCCCCGGCCCCGGCACATTTTTCTACTTTTACATAGAATACTTCCTGATAATTTTAAAGCGCCCTTAATATCGGGCAACACTTAATCTTGAACAAGGAGCGTATCATGAAATCTGCAATCGACCTGTTTAAAACCGAAGTGACTGGTGTTACTACCAAAGGCGTTTGTCTCTGGTAGATGAGAAAAAAGGAGGGGGAGTTGATCTCCCTTTTCCTCGCTTACAATATTTCATTCCCAGGGATAGGAGCAACGTTCGCATGCACGACTTTGGCTATCATACAATTTGGGATATTACAGGTGCAGATGCGTGTTTGTTAAAAGATGCACCGGCACTGCATGGTTTCTTTCTTGGTGCCTTGCAGCGTTCATGTTTTACTGTACTCGATCATTTGACGCACAAGTTCAATGCCGGCGGCGAGGGGGTGACGGGGCTCTATCTACTTTCCGAATCTCACCTGTCCTATCACACCTATCCAGAAAGCCACTACATTAGTATCGATGCCTATACGTGCGGCTCGAATAACCTGTCAATTAATGAAGGGATTCGCGATTTTTTTGGTGGCGGTGTAAAAGTCGTGAGCCGTACATTGCTTCGCGGAAGTAATGTTGTTGCTTTTAAAGGGGGGGCGAGATGAAGCTTGTCAATAATGGGTTGGTTAAATTTGACTATCAGTTCCCCCTGTATAACTTCTTTTTTCCTTCGCAGTCGATGAGCGTTTTTCGTCCCGGCGAAACGCAGTTGTCCGACGTGCTGAATGGCGCCAATGCCAAGGCAACGACACGGGCACTGTATTTTCATATTCCATTTTGCGAAGCTATCTGCTCTTTTTGTCCGTTCACCCGGGGGCTGTACAAAAATGAAGAAGCTATTAATCGTTATACCAAGGCGCTGATAAAAGAAATTGAATACAAGTCCAGGCTGGTGGACTTAAAAGCAGTCCCGGTCAGGGCGATGTTCTTCGGAGGAGGCACGCCCTCACTGCTTTCGCCACAGAACATCAATGATGTCGGTGAAGCTTTGCACCGTTTCTTCGACATGTCGACGGTTGAGGAGTTTTCTTTCGAATTCAATATCACCAGTGTCACGCGCGAACGCAGTGTTGCATTAGCCGACATTGGCGTTACGCACGCACGCTTTGGTTGACAGACCGTTGATCCCACCTGGCGAAAATTGTTCAATCTCAATGAGGATATTGCCGAAATCGAGCGCGCGGCCGATCTGCTGGTGCCCACGTTCGAACATGTACTGTGTGACATCATGTACGGTATGAACGGCAGCAATGAGGTCCAGACGCTGGCTGATATCGACAAAGCGGTCGAACTGGGTCTTAGCAACATTGATATTTATCCGATCAACAACGTTGTGACCTCAGTAAAACTCCACAAGCAAATCAAAGAGCGCACTGCTGAAATTTTCCCGGCAATGCGCAAATTGAACATGAAACTGATGATTGACGAGCACATGCGCCACAAGGGCTACCTGCCCTATAACGGGCATGGCTATGTGCGGCGCACCAGCGCTCAACCGACGTTGATTACCCGTGATTACTCATTCATCTACCACGAACACGTCTACGGCTATTGCGACCATGACCTGCTAGGTTTCGGCGTCGGTGCTATTTCCTCTGTAGCGGAAAATGTGATCATCAACACCTCGTTGCGCGAGCAATATATCGCCAAGATGAGCGCCGGCGAACATGTCTGTCAGGTCAGGTGGCACTGGTGATCGTTGCATCGATGCTCATGACGGCACTTGACTGTCTTTACACGCCGACGTTTCGTGCTTATTTTCCCGAAGCCGTGCATAACGACGACTTGCCTTCTGTCAATAGTGCAATACAAGTCATTGAAGACATCGCTTCGATTATCGGTCCGCTGATATTTTCTCTGATTACAATTCTTCTGGCACCCAGCTATGCATTTGCTTTTTTCTCAGCGAGCTTGCTGGTATCGGCTGCCTGCTCGCTAACCCTTCTGTCGTCCGCGAGAAGTGCAAAAGAGCCTTTCAAGTTGGCGGTTATCTTCAAAGAGGCCACGCGCAGCGTCGGCAGCCTGCGAAGGTTCAATAGGCCGCTATTTACCGTGATTTTTTGCACGACGCTGTGTGCTATGTTTGCCACTTCGGTCATGCGCTTTATATTGCCGGCTGCGGTTGTTGAAAACTTTCAGTCCGAAGCTGCGGTCGGTTACATATTCTCCTTGCTTGCACTGGGCACGGTGATGGGCGGCATGCTGTATGTGAAATTCAATGCAACGACCACCGCGCGTTCGGTCATTGTCTACTGGTTGCTATATGGCGTATTTTTTTTATCCGCGGCTGTCGCCTTGCAATTCAGTACGTATCTGTTCGTTTTCTTATTGCTCTGTGTGGGTTTTGTCGGCGCCTTCGTCGATGTTGCGATTATCACCAATATTCAATGCCTGTCGAATCCACAGGAAGTCGGTAGGAATTTTTCCTTGTACTACTTTACGGCGGTCATTGGCGATGCCATGTCGGGACTTATTGCATGCCTTATGTTTCTCATCGTGGGGCCGGCCACTTTTATTGGCATGACGTTCATGCTGTGTATTGCACCCTTGGGTTGGAGCCTGAGAAGAGATGATGCAGATAAGGATCGTTTGTAGCGCAACCGCCCACCTTGAGGCGCGGCCGGGACTTGCTGTCGTCGCTTTTGCAGAATGCGATGAACTGCTCAGGGCTTGCGCGTTCGTTTTGAGCGTGGAAGATGCATCGACAGCTCGTGTGATCGACTGCGTGGAAAAATGGCGGATTCCGCTGTTTGTGATTCAAAACGAGGGGCAAGACCTGTGTTCTCCAGCGCTAGCCAAACTGCAGCCGACCCTGCTTCAGGCGCCATTGTCGGAGCTTGCTGCGACTCGCATCATTGATGTCGCCAGAGAATTCGAATCGACGACGTTACCAGCGTTCAGTTCGGCAATCGCGCAGTTCGTCTCAAGGAAACGTCCCACTTTTGCCTGCCCAGGGCATCAAGGAGGTCAATGTCTTGATATGCACCCTGCGGGGTTGCGTTTCAAACAGTTGCTGGGAGCGGAGGTTTTCAGTGTGGATGTGCCCCACGCAGCGCCCGAGCTGGGCGATGTGCTCAGTCATGAGGGGCCCATCAAGCAGGCCGAGGATCTCGCTGCCAAAGTATTCAATGCCGACAAAACGTACTTCGTCCTGAACGGCACTTCGACCGCGAACAAAATTGTCACCAGTGCCTTGCTCACGGCAGGCGATCTTGTACTGATGGATCGAAACAATCACAAGTCGGTGTATCTAGGGGCGCTGGTGCAAAGTGGGGCCCGTGCGGTGTATCTCGATAATTTTCGCGATGACTGCGGCGTGCTGGGCGGCTACCGAAAAGGAGCGTTGCAAGAGGAGCAACTCAGAGCCCAGGGGGCCACAATCGACGAAGCGAGGGCGAGACAGCCAAGGCCGTTTCGCCTGGCAATCGTGCAGCACGCCACTTGCGACGGTATTGTCGTGGATGCTGGCGCGCTACTGGACCGAATCGGTCACCTCTGCGATTACGTTCTGTTTGATTGCGCGTGGTTGGGATACGAACCGTTTGTCGATCTGCTTGCCCCCAGATCGCCATTGCACATTCCACTACTGCCGGATGCCCCGGGTATCATCGTGACGCAGTCTGTCCATAAGCAAATGTCCGGTCTCTCGCAAACCTCGCAGATCCATAAAAAGGACAGGCATATTCAGTCTCAGCAACGCTATTGTTCGGACCGCGTGTTCAACAGCGCTTTCATGCTGCACTCTTCCACCAGCCCGTTCTATCCGTTGTTCATGTCCTTGGAGGTCAATGCGGCTATTCATGCCGATGGCAACGGTCGACGGCTATGGAATGCTGCCGTCTCAGTGGCCAATGAGTTCAGACAACAGGTCGATCAACACTGCCGTGTTATTAAGCCTTACTACGGCAACCGGATGCCATCGGACGATCTTGCTGCGCAGGTCTATACGCAGGATTTTTGCCCCATCAGCCGCGACGCCAACCCAATCGAATGCGGTCTGCATTACCTGGACCCGTGCAAGGTCATGTTCACTACACGTGCGAATAAGGAAGCAGTGGCCTGCGGGCAAGTTTCGATTCCTGCGAGTATCGTCGCTTGCTACCTCAGAGAGATGAACTTCACGCCGGAAAAAACCGACTTCTACAACTTCACCCTGCTGGTATCGCCTTCTTCCGACGCAGCACAGTTGACTCGACTGATGCGAGCGCTGGAGCAACTGGAGCGAGCGCTGGCGGACGGCGAATGGGTAAGCGATATATTGCCGTCGCTTGCAAGCGCCGGGCGGGGTTACGCAAACATTTCCTTACGCGAATTGTGCTGCGTCATCAACAACCTGTTCCAGCACTACCAGATCCAACAGCTCCAATCCGACATATTCAGTTCTGTGGCAGCCGCGCAGGCAAAGTTGACGCCCTATGCTGCAAACCAAGCCTTCGTACGGGGGCAGTCCAGGCTGATCGACATCGCAGACGCCGTTGGTTGTGTGGCCGCTGAAGGGGTAATTCCCTATCCGCCAGGGGTCATGTGTATAGCTCCCGGGGAATGCTGGAATGGGACATTGGTTGGCTACCTCGCGGCCGTGCAAGCCTTGGCCAATATCTATCCCGAACTCGCACCGCATATCCAGGGTGTGCACCACGAACAGCACGATGACGGTACTGTAGCCCTGCAGGTGCACGTACTGGACTGCGTGACGGTTTGAAATCAATGCGTGCAGGACAGTCCATGGCGGATACAGCAGCAGGTACGAACGAGCGAAAGTTCATCTATATCGACATGGACTCCTTTTTTGTCTCCGTTGAGCTCCTCGACGCACCCCATTTAGGCCATTGCCCAGTCGCCGTAGGTGGTACGGCTGCTGAACGCGGAGTGATCAGTACAGCGAACTACATCGCCAGGAAGTTTGGTGTCAAAAGTGGCATGGCTACCGCCACCGCGCATCGTTTGTGTCCGGATTTGGTGCTGCTGCCCACGCGCTTTGAAGTGTATGAAGCTATAACGCGAAAGCTCGACGAGATCTTCAGGCGATATACCGACAAAGTGGAGTTTCAGTCGCTCGACGAGGCTGCTCTCGAAGTCACCGGAAAAACATGCTTCAACGGGTCGGCCACCCATATCGCCGTGCACATTCGCGCTACGGTCCAGCAGGAACTCGGTCTGACGGCCTCTGCAGGCGTTGCGCCGTTGAAGTACCTGGCCAAGATTGCTTCGGAAATACAAAAGCCCAATGGGATGTTCGTCATTACACCGAGCCAGGTACGTGGGTTTCTCGACGAGCTGGATGTTCGTAAAATTCCTGGCGTCGGCCCCAAGACCTACGCACTCCTGGAAAATCTGGGCTGCCGTCAGTGCAAAGACATCACCGAGGACAAAATTCCGGTATTGATGCGCTATCTCGGCGTGCACGGGTTTTATGTATGGGAGAGGTGCCAGGGAATCGAAGAGCCGGATGAGGGAGGTAGTGATATCAAGTCTGTCGGCATTGAAAGAACACTGCCCGTTAACTGCAATGCGCTTTGCGATTGCCTGGCGGAGTTGGAGCGATTGTCGCAAGGCTTGAAGGAACGTATTGCAGACATGGGGGATGATTACCTGATAACCAAGAACCTGGTGAAGCTCAAATTTTCCGATTTCTCGATCTCATCTACGGAAGCGCCCGCCAATAGCCTGTGCCAACACACCGTCCAGTCTCTCTGTCGACTGCTCTGGGATACCCGTCGCGAAGGCAGGCCCGTTCGCTTGATCGGGCTCTCGGTAAAAGTCCGGGGAGGGGATGATCGATATGGAAACATGGGCACTCGACCCTGCGCTGTTCAGGGAACAGTTGGCGCATCAATACACTTGATCATGCGCCCAGTTGCCAGTGAACACCTCACGACTGACAAAGCATAGTCGTGCGCCGCTGACACTTTCACTGAATCTCCCTGGATTTTCTCGACTCAGCGGACGTCTGACAGGACGTTCGGTGGCGTCTTAACCATCGCGAAAAAATAGCACAAGCACTCTGCAACGCAGTGGTTAGTCAAGCTTCTGGATGTCGTTGAGTACCCAGCTGCGGTCGACGATGCCTTTTTCCGGCCCATAGATCCGGAACAGCGTCAAGAAGGGCTGGCCGGGCTGGGTGGTGATCCAGTTGGTTTCGTGCCCCTTCGGCGGTTGCGGCCCCAGGTACAGGTCGATGCTGCCGTTACTGTTCTTCTGCAGCTGCTGGTTGTACGAGTCAAGGCCAACCACCTTGGCTTCGCGGATGAAGCCGGCGGTTTTCGCGTCGTACACGTCCACCGCCCAGAAGTCGCGGGCCGGGGCGTTGGCCGGGACGGTCAACTTGTAGGTATGGCTGCCATCCAGGCGCAGGCCCTGATCGGTCGCATAGCTTTTCATGTACACATGCGGGCCCGGCGGCACGATCGGCCCGAACATGGCAAACCAGGCATAGGCGCGCTCGTCGAGGAAGAGGCCTTTGTCCGGTTCGACAAAACTCAAGCGCGTCCCTATTGACGCAGCGCGGCTGGCCAGCGAACGCCATTGGCGCTGTTCGCCCCCAAATGACTTCGCCCGACCCGGCATAGCCTTCCATCAGGTAGGCATGGGCTTCGCCGGCGGCGGCTTCGAGCAGTTGCCGGCGCTGGGCATCGGGCTGGAACTCGACGCCCTTGCCGATATCCAGGGCCTTGAGCTGGCCCATGATGCTCAGGTCGCGCGGTTGTACCGGCTCTTCGGCGACCATCCGCGCCACCGAGTCGAAGAAGCGTGCATCGAAGGGCGTGATGCCGTCGTACACCTTGTCGGGCATGTCCAGGTAACGGTTTGCGGCGGGGGCGCCGGCACTGGCCAGGGGGTAGACCTTGAGGGTCTTGAGGTAATCGACACCCTCGGCCAGGTCCGCCGCGCCGGTGGTCTTGGTGATCACCCGCAGCAGGCTGTAGTTGTTATAGGTGCTGCTCTGTACCGGCACGTAACCGGCCGGCACCTGGCCCTTGTCCTGGCCGAGGCTGCCGACGTTGACCAAAGGGATAGTCCAGGCGTCCAGCAGGCCGCCTTACAGACCGGCATTGCTAGTCGCCGGGATGTCGATCACCACCGGGCCATCCTTGAGGTTGACGAACAGCATCGCGTAGATCGTCGAGTGGTTGGGCGTGGTGGTCTGGTTTTTCCAGTCCGAGGGCCTGGACCCGTACATGACATCGTTGTATCGCGCACCGGCATCGCGGAAATAGGCCTGGCGCATGGCGTCGAAGTTGGCCAGGGGCATGCCCCAGATCGCCGCTTCGACCGCGCGGCGCTCGAGCATGCGGGTGTGCAGTTGGTTCGGGCTCAAGCTGGCACCCGCCTGATTGGCCAATGGCAGGGCGGCCATGGCCAGGAGTAGGCTCAGCACGCCGACGGCGAGCAGTTGCTTGCGGCCGGAAGGGGGCGGATGCAATTGCATGATGGTCAGTCTCCACACAGAACGCCGGCAGGCCGGCGGAGTACATCTTGCCGCTGTGGTGGTGCTCCTCGGTGTGATACTCGGGGAGCAGCAGCGTGGCCACCGGTGCCAGTTCGCTCATGCCGTAACCTTGGCGGAACGCGCCGCGCGGGCACGCTCGAGCAACGCCGAGGACCTGACCCGCTATGAGTTCCTGATCGCGGCGACGTCACGCAAGGCGGGTATTTTTTCGTTTTGGCGCGTGGACTTCGCCCTAAATTTCATCGATTGGCTGACGTCATCTAGTACAACTGTCACCGACCGATAAGTGCCCCATGTCCATCCTCAATGACCTGACTCCCTTGTTACTGCCATCGGGCCGTCGTCTCGACGCCGATGAAAGCGATCGCCAGTTGAACCTGATACTGGAGGGCCTGCCCTTGATCCAGCTGCGCCTGGTACGGGGTGAGGCGCTGCAATTGTTCCTGCAGGAGGCGGGACTGCAGCCGGACGGGCGGGCGCTTTGGGCGGCCTGCTATTGGTTATTTGCGCGCGACCCGGTGTGCCAGCGGCTGGTCTGGAACCTCGATGTGCCACCTGTCGAGGCGCTACTCAGCGGCCTGTTGATCCCCGGTGCCACTGCCGGCCAATACCTCTGCGAGCGGACCCTGTTCTGGCAATTGCCGCAGCCCTGGCTGGGGGCGTCGTTCAGTGGGGTGTACCCGCAACAGATGGCGCTCAGCGCCGGCAAGCGCCACCCGCTGCGCGCACCGAAACCGCGCGGTGAAGTGTATCGACGCTTCGATGCGCGGCTAGGGGCGTGGGTGTCCTTGCGCACCGTGGAAATCGACAGTGACCTGGCGCGTTTCAACCGTTGGCAGAATAACCCCCGGGTATTGAATTTCTGGCAGGAGGGCGGTGACCTGCAACAACATCGCGAGTACTTGAGCAAGTTGCAAGACGACCCCCACACCCTGACCCTGATCGGTTGCTTCGACGACGAGCCGTTCGCCTATTTCGAAGCCTACTGGGCCAAGGAAGACCGTATTGCCCCGTTCTACGATGCCGGGGATTACGACCGTGGCATCCACATGCTGGTGGGCGAAGAAAATCACCGGGGTTCGCACAAGGTGGCGAGCTGGTTGTCGGCGCTGGTGCACTACCTGTTTCTCGATGACCCGCGCACACAGCGGGTGGTGGCCGAACCGCGCGCCGATAACCAGCGCATGATCGGGCACATGCAGAACCAGTGTTTCCATTGCGAAAAGGAATTCGACTTTCCGCACAAGCGGGCGGCCTTGATGATTCTGGGGCGCGAGCGGTTTTTCGATCGGTGTTCGTTGGTGTAAAGCAAGAGCACGCCGCCTGGCGGCAGCTGCTACGACCTCATCCCGTAGCAGTTGCCACCAGGTGGCGTCCGCAATGGTGCAGACGCTGCCTTCAGTGACGCGTAACGCTGTCGCCACGCACAGCCGAACGCTTGCGGCAATGCACCAGCGCATCGCGAATCATGAAGTTGACCAGGGTCGGTGAGACACCCAGCTCCTTGGCAATGTCCTTCTGCGGCACGCCATGCAGGCGGTACATCTCGAACGCATAGCGGGTGCGTTCCGGCAGCTCGCCCAATACATCGGCAATATGTTCGAGGGTCGAGAAGTTGATGTGCGAGGTTTCCGGTGAAGCGCCCGGAATGACCACATCCAGGCCTTCTTCTTCCGGCCCCGAATACTTCAGCTCCAGCGCCTGCTTGCGGTAATGGTCGATGGCCAGGTTGCGCACGATCTGGAACAGGTAGCTGAGCTGCGCCTTGATGGAGGAGGTGATCTGTGGAGCGGATTGCAGCCGGAAGAATGCATCCTGCACTACGTCTTCTGCCCGTGATCGACACCCGGTGATGCGTGATGCGATCTTGACCAGGGTCAGGCGGTTTTCGATAAAGGCCTGGAGCAGTGGTGAGTGGCTGCGGCTGGAGAGTCGTTCCGTCATGGAATCACCTTAGAGCGAAAGAGAACAGGGCGAATGTTATTGGAGGGCGCCCTACACATCGCGCAACACATTACGGCGAATGATAATGATTGTCAATTGAGAACAAGAAATGTTCTTTGTTCTGAGAGGCGTCAAGGAAATCGCTGACACGCCCCCATTGCCGGCGCCACCGGACTAATTATTCCCCCAGGCCATCCGTTCTCTTGGATAACAGGCCGCACAGCCGTCTCGGCCAAAGCTTCCAGCCCTTGCCCCGCCTTTTCCCGACCCATTCGATTGGCTCACCGAATCCACTCAGGACTTTCATGATGGACGCGTTCGAACTCCCCAAAACCCTGGCCCATGCCCTTCAATATCGCGCGGCAACAACGCCGGAGCGCCTGGCATTGCGCTTTTTGGCCGACGACTCGCAGCAGGGCGCCGTGCTCAGCTACCGCGACCTGGACCTGCGCGCCAGGACCATCGCGGCGGCGTTGCAGGGGAGCGCCGGGCTCGGTGATCGGGCCGTCCTGTTGTTCCCCAGTGGGCCGGACTATGTCGCGGCGTTTTTTGGCTGCCTGTATGCCGGGGTGATCGCGGTGCCGGCGTATCCGCCGGAGTCTTCGCGACGGCATCACCAGGAACGCCTGCTGTCAATCATTGCCGATGCCGAACCGCAGCTGGTGCTGACCAGCGTCGCCTTGCGCGAACCGTTGCTGGCCATGGATGCGCTGTCGGCACCCGGCGCGCCCCGGCTACTGTGCGTCGATAGCCTCGACAGCAGCCTGGCCGGCCACTGGCAAATGCCGGACCTGGCGCCCGATGACATCGCCTTCTTGCAATACACCTCCGGCTCGACATCGTTGCCCAAGGGCGTGCAGGTCAGCCACGGCAACCTGGTGGCCAATGAACAGTTGATCCGTCGGGGCTTTGGCATCGACCTCAACCCTGACGATGTGATCGTCAGCTGGCTGCCGCTGTACCACGACATGGGCTTGATCGGTGGCTTGCTGCAGCCGATCTTCAGCGGCGTGCCTTGCGTGCTGATGTCCCCGGGCTATTTCCTGGCGCGGCCGGTGCGTTGGCTGGAAGCGATCAGCGAGTACGGCGGCACCATCAGCGGCGGCCCGGATTTCGCCTACCGCCTATGCAGCGAGCGGGTCAGCGAGGCGGTATTGGCGCGCCTGGACCTCAGCGGCTGGCGCGTCGCCTATTCGGGCTCCGAACCCATTCGTTTCGACACCCTGCAACTATTCGCCGGCAAGTTCGCCGCCTGTGGTTTCAGCGAGCAAAGCTATTTCGCCTCCTACGGCCTGGCCGAGGCCACGCTGTTTGTCGCCGGTGGCAAGCGTGGCCAGGGCATCGCGCCCTTGCGCCTGGACGATCGCGCGCTGGCGCAGCACCAGGCCATGCCCGGCCAGGGCGCCACAATCATGAGCTGCGGTAGCGACCAGCCCGACCACGCCGTACGCGTGGTGCAACCCCAGAGCCTGGAGGTGCTGGGCGACAACCGCGTCGGCGAAGTCTGGGCCGCCGGGCCGAGCATCGCCCAGGGCTATTGGCGCAATCCCGAGGCCACGGCGAAAAGCTTCATCGCGCAGGATGGCCGCACCTGGCTGCGCACCGGCGACCTGGGTTTCATGCGCGACGGTGAGCTGTACATCACTGGCCGCCTCAAGGACATGCTGATCGTGCGCGGGCACAACCTGTATCCGCAGGACATCGAGCAAACCATCGAGCGCGAAGTGGAGGTGGTGCGCAAGGGCCGTGTTGCCGCGTTCGCCGTTACCGTCGAGGGTGAGGAGGGTATCGGCATCGCCGCTGAAATCAGCCGCAGCGTGCAGAAGATCCTCACGCCCCAGGCCCTGATCAAGACCCTGCGCCAAACCGTGGCCGAGGCCTGTCAGCAGGTCCCGAGCGTGGTGGTATTGCTCAACCCCGGTGCGCTGCCCAAGACCTCCAGCGGCAAGCTGCAACGCGCGGCGTGCCGCGAGCGCCTGGCCGATGGCAGCCTCGACAGCTACGCGCAGTTCCCCGATGTTCCCGCTGTGGCGGCGGGAGTGGCGGCAACCGTTGGCAACGAACTGGAGGTGCTGATCGGTAAAATCTGGGCCGAATATCTGCACCTGGAGCAGGTCTGCGCCGACGACCACTTCTTCCTGTTGGGCGGCAACTCGATTCTCGCCACCCAGGTGGTTGCGGCGCTGCGCGAGGCATTGGCCATCGAGCTCAACCTGCGTTTGTTGTTCGAGGCACCGACCCTGGGCGCCTTCACCGCGCAAGTGGCCCGGCTGCGCCAGGATGGCGGCGTGGCCCAGGGCGCTATTGCCCGGTTGTCGCGCAATGAAGGGTTGCCGCAATCGCTGGCCCAGAACCGCCTGTGGTTCCTCTGGCAACTGCAGCCACAGAGCAGGGCGTACAACATTCCCGGGGCCCTGAGCCTGCGCGGCGAAGTGGATGTGGCGGCGGTGCGCGGCAGCTTCCAGCGCCTGGTCGAGCGGCATGAAGCCTTGCGTACACGCTTTTATCAGCACGATGGCCAGGCCATGCAGCGCATCGATGCGAGCGCTGACTGCAACGTCGAGTGGGTCGATCTCAGTGGCTTGCCCCAGGCCGAGCGCGAGCCGCTGGCGCGGCAGCTTCGCGAAGACGACGCACAGGCGCCGTTCGACCTGCAACAAGGCCCCTTGCTGCGGGTGACCCTGATACGCCTGGACGATGAGCACCATCAGTTGCTGGTGACCCTGCACCACATCATCGCCGATGGCTGGTCGCTGAACATCCTGATCGATGAGTTTGCCCGGCTCTACAGCGCCGCCTGCCAGGGGCACAGCGCTGAACTGGCGGCGTTGCCGTTGCAATACGCCGACTACGGCAGCTGGCAGCGCCAGTGGCTGGCCCAGGGCGAAGCCCCGCGCCAGCTGGCGTACTGGAAAAACCAGTTGGGCGATGAACAGCCCACCCTCGACCTGGCCACCGATCACCCGCGTTCGGCCCAGCGCCTGCACAGCGCATCGCGCCTGAGCCTACGCCTGGATGCCGACCTCAGTGAGGCCGTGCGCAAGACCGCGCTGGGCTACCAGTCGACGCCGTTCATGCTGCTGCTGGCGGCATTCCAGAGTCTGTTGCACCGCTACAGCGGCCAAACCGACATTCGCATCGGCGTGCCCGGTGCCAACCGCCCGCGCCTGGAAACCCAAGGTCTGGTCGGTTTTTTCATCAACACCCTGGTGCTGCGCGCCGAGCTGGACGCGCGCACGCCGTTCGCCGACCTGCTGGCCCGCACCCGCCAGGCCACGCTCGGCGCCCAGGCCAATCAGGACCTGCCGTTCGAGCAACTGCTCGAAGCCTTCCCCGAAGCCCGCGAGCGCGGCCTGTTCCAAGTGATGTTCAACCACCAGCAACGGGATTTGAGTGCCTTGCGCCGTTTGCCCGGCCTGTTCGCCGAGGAGTTGCCCTGGCACAGCCGCGAGGCCAAGTTCGACCTGCAGCTGCACAGCGAAGAGGATCGCAACGGCCGCTTGAGCCTGGCCTTCGACTACGCCGACGAACTGTTCGAGGCGGCCACCGTCGCGCGGCTGGCCGAGCATTTTGTCGGCCTGTTGCGCCAGGTCAGCGCACAACCGCACCTGGCCCTTGGCGACGTGCAATTGCTCAGCAGCGACGAACAGGCCCAGCAGCAACAGTGGAGCAGCACGCCCTGCACGCCTGCCGCGCGTTGGTTGCCGGAGCTGCTCAACCAGCAAGCCTTGCAAACCCCGGAACGTATCGCCCTGATGTGGGACGGCGGTAACCTGGACTACGCGGTATTGCACACCCAGGCCAACCGCCTGGCGCATTATCTGCGCGACAAGGGCGTGGGGCCGGACGTGAGCGTGGCGATTGCCGCCGAGCGCTCGCCCCAGTTGCTGGTCGGCCTGCTGGCCATCATCAAGGCCGGCGGCGCCTATGTGCCGCTGGATCCGGGTTATCCGACCGAGCGCCTGGCCTACATGCTTGCCGATAGCGGCGTGGCGCTGCTGCTGACCCAGAGCCAGCTGCTGGATCAACTGCCCACGGCACCGGGCGTCAGCGCCATCGCCATGGACCTGCTGCACCTGGAAGGCTGGCCGAGCCATGCGCCGAACGTGCACGTTCATGGCGACAACCTTGCCTATGTGATCTACACCTCTGGCTCCACCGGCCAGCCCAAGGGTGTCGGCAACAGCCATGCGGCGCTGGCCGAGCGCCTGCAGTGGATGCAGAGCACTTATGGCCTCGATGAGTCCGACGTGCTCATGCAGAAGGCGCCGATCAGTTTCGACGTGTCGGTGTGGGAATGCTTCTGGCCGCTGATCAGCGGTTGCCGTTTGCTCCTGGCAGGCCCTGGTGAGCACCGCGATCCCCAGCGCATTGCGCAGTTGGTGCGTGAGTACGGGGTGACCACCCTGCATTTCGTGCCGCCGCTGCTGCAGCTGTTCATCAATGAACCGCTGGCGGCGCAGTGCACCAGCCTGCGCCGGATCTTCTCCGGTGGCGAAGCCTTGCCGGCGCAATTGCGCGACAGCGTGCTGGCGCAGCTGCCGGCGGTGCAACTGCACAACCGTTATGGGCCGACCGAAACCGCTATCAACGTGACCCATTGGCATTGCCAGGGCGAAGACGGGGCACTTTCACCGATTGGCCGGCCCTTGGGCAACGTGGTGTGCCGTGTGCTGGACAGTCATCTCAACCCTGTGCCCAGTGGCGTGCCGGGTGAATTGTGCATCGGCGGTATTGGCCTTGCCCGGGGTTACCTGGGGCGGCCTGGGCTGACGGCCGAACGTTTCGTCGCCGACCCCTTGGGGCAGGCGGGGGCACGTTTGTACCGTACCGGTGACCGCGCGCGTTGGCGTGCCGATGGCGTGCTGGAGTACCTGGGGCGCCTCGACCAGCAAGTCAAGCTGCGCGGTTTCCGCGTCGAGCCCGAAGAAATCGAAGCCCGCCTGCGTGCCCAGGCGAGTGTCGATCAGGCCACGGTGCTGGTCCGCACGACAGTGGCAGGCCCACAGTTGATCGGCTACTTCACGGCCAGGGCCAGTCATGCGCAATTATCCGAGCAGGATCAGGTCCAGGTACTGAAGACGGCTTTGGCTGCCGAGCTGCCTGAATACATGGTCCCGGCGCAACTGATGCGCCTTGCTGCCATGCCCCTGAGCCCCAGCGGCAAGCTGGACCGTCGCGCCTTGCCGGAACCGGTGTGGCAGGTCCGTGAGCACGTCGCGCCGCAGTCGGCCCTGGAGCAAGAAATTGCCGCGATCTGGTGCGAAGTACTGGGCCTGCCGAGTGTCAGCCGGCGCGATGACTTCTTCGCCCTGGGCGGCCATTCGCTGCTGGCCACGCAGATCATTTCCCGTGTGCGCCAGGCCTGCGATGTGGAATTGGCGCTGCGGGTGTTGTTCGAAGCCAGTGAGCTGGGCGAATTTGCCGAGCGCGTGCGCCTGCTCCAGGCCGGTGGTGAGCGTAACCGTCAAGCGGCCATCGCACCGGTCGATCGTAGCTGGCCGGTGCCGTTGTCCTATTCCCAGCAGCGCATGTGGTTCCTCTGGCAGATGGAACCGGACAGCCC
>RCUR01000053.1_pt1 | contig 34186 bp, 28 predicted proteins | sample 2166151 | NCBI WGS metagenome assembly RCUR01 (sample SAMN09932785, study PRJNA488358) | compost metagenome | isolation source: compost soil in an enriched community | place: Germany: Experimental Botanical Garden
TGATCAAGGAGAACATGGACAAGCAGCTGGAGTGCTGCGACGAGGCGCCGTTCTACACCCTCGGCCCGCTGACCACCGACATCGCGCCGGGCTACGACCACATCACCTCCGGTATCGGTGCGGCGATGATCGGCTGGTTCGGTTGCGCCATGCTCTGCTACGTCACGCCCAAGGAGCACCTCGGCCTGCCCAACAAGGACGACGTGAAGACCGGGATCATCACCTACAAGATCGCCGCGCACGCCGCCGACCTGGCCAAGGGCCACCCGGGCGCGCAGATCCGCGACAATGCGCTGTCCAAGGCGCGCTTCGAATTCCGCTGGGAGGACCAGTTCAACCTCGGCCTCGACCCGGACACCGCGCGCAGTTACCACGACGAGACCCTGCCCAAGGACTCGGCCAAGGTCGCGCACTTCTGTTCGATGTGCGGGCCGAAGTTCTGCTCGATGAAGATCACCCAGGAAGTGCGCGACTACGCCGCCAACCTGGAGCGCATCGAGGCGGTGGACGTCGACGTCGCGGAGGCGATGCAGGCCAAGGCCGAGGAGTTCAAGGCCCAGGGCTCGCAGCTGTACCACAAGGTGTGATGTTTTAGCGCTGAATGACAAACGGGCCCGCGGGCCCGTTTGTCATTTCTGCTCCGGCAGAAACTCCGGCCTGAGCACCTTGCGCAGGCGGTTGTAGGGAATGCTCAGTGTCGGATGGCCCATGCTGTAGGGGGCGATGGTGTAGACGTCGTACTTGAGCAGTACCTTGTCCTTGAGCAGGGCGATGTTGGCGGTCTTCTCGAACGGCCAGTTGTTGCGCAGCGCGACGTCCTGTTCGAATTCCTGCTCGCGCAGCCAGCGCTGGTGGGCTTCGCGGGCCGCCTGCCAGAAGGTCTCCTCGCTGCCGGGGAGCAGCAGGTCGCTCGGCTGCAGCGCGTGCTGGCGGCTCAGCGAGTAGTTGATGAAGGCGCGCCCCGGCATGCCGTGGGCGCCGCCGCGGTACAGGTAGCTGGACAGCTCGATCACCAGCAGGTCGTCGTGCTGGTCGATCAGCTTGGCCTGCAGCCAGGTTTCCTGACCCTGCGGCGCGCGTTGCAGTTGCTCGGCGCTGTACGCCTGCAGCGAAGCGGGCAGGGGGGCTTCGGCCTGTTCCACGGTCATCGCCAGCAGGGCGCGCTCGATCAGCGCGTTGAGCGGTGGTTGCTCGGCGAACTGCAGGGTATCGACGTTGACCAGGCTGCAGCGTTCGCCCTGGCAGGCGTCGGCGCGCTGCTCCCAGGTGATGCGTTGCGGCCGCAGTTGGTCGGATTGTCCGCCGAGGAACTGGCAGGCGCCGAGCAATGGCAGGCAGGCCAGGGCGAAAAGGGTATAAAGACGCATGAGGCTCCTTGAGCGGATCGGCAAGGCTGGGTAGGGTGGCGCATCGAGCGTATTCGACCCCGCAGCCGAGCGCGGGTTCGCCGGTTCGCGAGTGATCACGGTCGGGGATGACGGTCGTCTCCGGGGTTCGAGGCATTCATTCATAGTGTGCATGGTGTGGCGGCTTGACCGCGCTGCAGTAAAGCGGGGGAAGTATATGAGCGAGTCGTCGAAAACGGCCGATCTGAAAGTGGAAATCGTCGAGCGCGAGGCCTGTTTCCGTGGCTTCTATGCGCTGGATCGCGTGCACCTGCGCCACGAGCTGTTCGCTGGCGGCATGGGACCGGTGATCAGCCGCGAGCTGTTCGTCCGCCACGATGCGGTCTGCGTGCTGCCCTACGATCCGCTGCGCGATGCGGTGGTGCTGATCGAGCAGTTCCGCGTCGGCGCGCTGGACAAGAGCGCGCACCCCTGGCTGCTGGAGCTGGTGGCCGGGCTGATCGACAAGGACGAGGTGCCGGAGGAGGTGGCCCGTCGCGAGGCCATGGAGGAAGCCGGTCTGACCCTTGGCGAGCTGTGGCCGGTGACCGCCTACTACCCGTCGCCGGGCGGCAGCGACGAGCGTGTGCACCTGTACGTCGGGCGCTGCGACAGCCGCGGCGCCGGCGGCATCCACGGCCTGGTCGAGGAGGGCGAGGACATCCGCGTGCTGGTGATGAGTCTCGACGAGGCGCTGGCGGCGATGGAGGCCGGACGTCTCGACAATGCGGCGAGCATCATCGCCCTGCAGTGGCTGGCGCTGCACCGCGAGCGGGTACGGCAGACATGGCAATGACGCTGCTGGCCGAACGCTACCGGGTCGACCTGGCAGGCCTGCAGGCGGCCTGCGAGGCCAACTATGCGCGCCTGATGCGCCTGCTGCCGGGCATGCGCGAGGATCCGACCCTGCGCCGCCTGGCGCTCAGCGCCGGCGATACCGTCCTGGCGGTGCTGGCGCTCAAGGTCACCGAGGCCGGCCCCTATACCAGCACCGTCGAAGTGCGCGAGGAGCCCGGCCTGGCCTGGCTGCCGGCCCCCTGTCTGGAGGTGCGCGTCTATCACGATGCGCGCATGGCCGAGGTCACCGGCGCGGAACATTGCCGGCGCCTGCAGCCGCGCTATGGCTACCCGAACGCGGCCATGCACCAGCCGGACGAGAAGACCCAGCTTAACCTGTTCCTCGGCGAGTGGCTGGGGCACTACCTCAAATGTGGCCATCTGGCGGAAAACCCAGTGGATTGCTCGGTCGTTCGCCGGTAGTGTGAACCGCATAGCGGTTGCAGGCATCCACAGCATGCCAACATTGCAAATCCGCATTTGCGGTCCAATCGCCGACAGGAGACGGCCTTTGCCCAGCGCCAAGTCCCCCTCAACAGCCGCACCGCTGATGCTGGTGCAGCTCACCGACAGCCACCTGTTCGCCGAAGCGGACGGCCGTCTGCTGGGTATGGATACCGCAGACAGCCTGAGCCGAGTGGTCGAGCTGGTGCGCGCCGAGCAGTCGCGAGTCGACCTGATCCTCGCCAGCGGCGACCTGTCGCAGGATGGCTCCTTCGCGTCCTACCAGCGCTTTGCCGCCCTGACTGCGCCCCTCGAAGCGCCGGCGCGCTGGTTCGCCGGTAACCACGACGAGGCGCAGATGCTGCGCGAGGCCTGCGCCGGTACCGAGCGCCTGCAGATGGTCACCGATCTCGGCAACTGGCGGCTGATCGCCCTCGATTCGAGCATTCCCGGTGCAGTGCCCGGCCAGCTGGACGCCGAGCAGCTGGCGCTGCTCGAGGCCGCGCTGGACGGCGCCGGCGAGCGCCATGTGCTGCTGAGCTTCCACCATCACCCGGTTTCGGTCGGCTGCAGCTGGCTGGACCCCATCGGCCTGCGCAATGCCGACGCGCTGTTCGCGGTGGTCGACCGCTACCCGAACTTGCGCTGCATGCTCTGGGGCCATGTCCATCAGGAAATCGACCGCCAGCGCAACGGCGTGCGCCTGCTGGCCTCGCCGTCCACCTGCGTGCAGTTCGCCCCCGGCAGCGAGGAGTTCCAGGTCAGCAGCGAAGCTCCCGGCTACCGCTGGCTGCGCCTGCATGCCGACGGCAGGCTGGAAACCGGCGTGTCGCGGGTCAGCGACATCGACTTCGTCATCGACTACACCATCAAGGGCTACTGAGGCGACTTGAACTGGGCCGCTGGATAATGCTTTCCTTGTATATCCATCCAGCTTCAAGGCGCCATCGATGTCCCCGCGGCCGACCCTGATCTATCTCCACGGCTTCAACAGCTCGCCGCTGTCGCTGAAGGCCCGCGAGCTACAGAGCGCCTTCGCGCGCTGCGGCCTGGGCGAGCGCCTGCGCGTGCCGACGCTGCACCACGACCCGCGCCAGGCCATCGCCCAGCTCGAGGCGGAGATCGCCGTGGCAGAGCGGCCGGTGCTGGTCGGCAGCTCCCTCGGCGGCTACTATGCGACCTTTCTTGCCGAGCGCCACGGCCTCAAGGCCCTGCTGATCAATCCGGCGGTGCGTGTGCAGCGTTATTTTGCCGACTACCTCGGCCCGCAGCAGAACCACTACAGCGATGAGCGCTGGGAGCTGACCGGCGAGCACATCGCCGCTCTGGCGGCACTGGAAGTGCCGCCGCCGCAGGATCCGGCGCGTTTTCATGTCTGGCTGCAGACCGGCGACGAGACCCTCGACTACCGCGAGGCCGCCGACTACTACCGGCACTGCACGCTGGATATCCAGTCCGGCGGCGACCATGGCTACCAGGGGTTCGCCGCGCGCCTGCCGGAGTTGTTCGCCTTCGCCGGCTTTGCCGCCGAGCTGTGGCGCGCGCCCGAGCATCCCGCTCGCCCACCGGCCTGAGCGCTGCCGCCACTTCCGCTGCCCCCTTTTTTGCCAGACAGAATCCCATCCATGGCCAATACCTCCTATACCGCAGAAGCCATCGAAGTCCTCTCCGGCCTCGATCCGGTGCGCAAGCGCCCGGGCATGTACACCGACACCAGCCGGCCCAACCACCTGGCCCAGGAAGTCATCGACAACAGCGTCGACGAGGCGCTGGCCGGGCATGCCAGGTCGGTGCAGGTGATCCTCCACGCCGACAACTCGCTGCAGGTGCTCGACGATGGTCGCGGCATGCCGGTGGACATCCACCCGGAGGAGGGCGTCAGCGGCGTCGAGCTGATCCTCACCAAGCTGCACGCCGGCGGCAAGTTCTCCAACAAGAACTACCAGTTCTCCGGCGGCCTGCACGGCGTCGGCATCTCGGTGGTCAACGCGCTGTCGACTCGCGTCGAGGTGCGCGTCAAGCGCGATGGCAACGAGTACGCCATGGCCTTCGCCGACGGCTACAAGGCCAGCGAGCTGGAGGTGGTCGGCACGGTCGGCAAGCGCAACACCGGTACCAGCGTGCAGTTCTGGCCGGATGCCAAGTATTTTGACGCGCCGAAGTTCTCGGTCAGCCGCCTCAAGCACGTGCTCAAGGCCAAGGCGGTGCTCTGTCCGGGGCTGACGGTGACCTTCGAGGACAAGAGCAGCGGCGAGAAGGTCGAGTGGTTCTACGAGGACGGCCTGCGTTCCTACCTCAGCGATGCGGTCAGCGAGTTCGCCCGCCTGCCCGAGGAGCCGTTCTGCGGCAGCCTGGCCGGCAGCAAGGAGGCGGTGGACTGGGCACTGCTGTGGCTGCCCGAAGGCGGCGAGAGCGTGCAGGAGAGCTACGTCAACCTGATTCCTACCGCCCAGGGCGGCACCCACGTCAACGGCCTGCGCCAGGGCCTGCTCGACGCCATGCGCGAGTTCTGCGAGTTCCGCAGCCTGTTGCCGCGCGGCGTGAAGCTGGCGCCGGAAGACGTCTGGGAGCGCATCGCCTTCGTGCTGTCGATGAAGATGCAGGAGCCGCAGTTCTCCGGGCAGACCAAGGAGCGCCTGTCCTCGCGCGAGGCGGCCGCGTTCGTCTCCGGGGTGGTCAAGGACGCCTTCAGCCTGTGGCTCAACGCCCATCCCGAGCTGGGCCTGGCACTGGCCGAGCTGGCGATCAGCAACGCCGGACGCCGCCTCAAGGCCGGCAAGAAGGTCGAGCGCAAGAAGATCACCCAGGGCCCGGCGCTGCCCGGCAAGCTGGCCGACTGCGCGGGGCAGGACCCGATGCGCTCCGAGCTGTTCCTGGTCGAGGGCGACTCCGCCGGCGGCAGCGCCAAGCAGGCGCGCGACAAGGAGTTCCAGGCGATCCTGCCGCTGCGCGGCAAGATCCTCAACACCTGGGAGGTGGACGGCGGCGAGGTGCTGGCCAGCCAGGAAGTGCACAACATCGCCGTGGCCGTCGGCCTCGATCCGGGCTCCAGCGATCTGTCCCAGCTGCGCTACGGCAAGATCTGCATCCTCGCCGACGCCGACTCCGACGGCCTGCACATCGCCACCCTGCTCTGTGCGCTGTTCGTCCAGCATTTCCGCCCGCTGGTGGAGGCCGGCCACGTCTACGTGGCGATGCCGCCGCTGTACCGCATCGATCTGGGCAAGGAGGTGTTCTACGCCCTCGACGAGGCCGAGCGCGACGGCATCCTCGAGCGCCTGCTGGCCGAGAAGCGCCGCGGCAAGCCGCAGGTCACCCGCTTCAAGGGCCTCGGCGAGATGAACCCGCCGCAGCTGCGCGAAACCACCATGGACCCCAACACCCGCCGCCTGGTGCAGCTGACCCTCGACGACTTCGCCGGCGCCCACGAGATCATGGACATGCTGCTGGCCAAGAAGCGCGCCGGCGACCGCAAGACCTGGCTGGAGAGCAAGGGCAATCTGGCCGAGGTGCTGCTTTGAGGGCGAGGCTGCGCCCGCTGCTGCACCTGGCAGGCGCACTGCTCCTGCTCGCCGGCATTCCTCCGGCCCGCGCCGAGGCGCCGCTGGAAGAGCTGGCGCTGCAGGCGGCCCAGCCGGTTGACGGCATGGCCGGCGGCAACCTGTCCGGGCTGGCGCGCTGCGCCGATGGGCGCTTCTGGGCGGTGTCGGATCGCGAGGATGGGCAGCTGTATCGCCTGCAGCCGGCAGGCGGCCACTGGCAGGCGGCGGCCGAGGTCTTCGCGGCCCCGCCACCTCCGCCCAATGCACTGCCCTGGGGGCTGCGTATGGGTAACCGGCTGCTGAGCCCGCTGCGCGGCGGCGCCCTGGATTTCGAGGGATTGAGCTGCGATGGTGCCGGCAACCGTTACCTGCTCAGCGAAAGCGAGCTGGCGGTGCTCCAGTTGCCGGTCGCCGGCGAACCGCGCTGGCTGCAACTGCCGCCCGAGCTGCTGCGCCAGGCGCGTGCCCGCGGCCTGCTGCTGCACTTCAACGCCCTGCTCGAGGGCCTGGCGGTGCAGCCGGACGGCCAGCGCCTGTGGCTGGCCGCCGAGCGCGAGAGTCGCGGCCTGCTCGCCCTGCAGCGCGGCAGCGAGCGCTGGCGCTGCGCCGCCGATGGCTGCGTGCTGCTGGCGCAGGGCGGCCGCGCGTCGCGCCCGCTGGATCCGCCGGACAGTCCGACGCAAGCGCTCGACTTCGGCGCCTTGAGCTGGCACGCCGGGCGGCTGTACAGCCTGGAACGCCTGCAGCACCGTATCTGTCGGCGCGATCCGCACAGCGGAGCGGTCGAGCGCTGCTGGTCGTTCGCCGCCGCCGCGCTGACGCCCGAGCGGCGCTACGACACGCCTTTTGGCGTGGCCGAGGCGCTGTGGCTGGACGATGGATCGGCCTGGATCGGCCTGGACAACGGCGAGCATGCCAATGCGGCCGGCGAACGGCGTCCGTTGATCCTCCAGCTGCAGGCCCCGGCCGGCGGCTGGAGCGGCTGACCCGGACAAGACGAACCTATCCGGCGCGCCGGCCCGTGGCGGGCGCGCCTTGAGCAAACGAGTTTCTGAGGACGCAGATGAGCGAATCCCTCGATCTGAGCCTGGACGGCGTCGAACGCCGCCCGCTGGCCGAGTTCACCGAACAGGCCTATCTCAACTATTCCATGTACGTGATCATGGACCGCGCCCTGCCGCACATCGGCGACGGCCTCAAGCCGGTGCAGCGGCGCATTGTCTACGCGATGAGCGAGCTGGGCCTCAACGCCGACGCCAAGCACAAGAAGTCGGCGCGCACCGTCGGCGACGTGCTGGGCAAGTTCCATCCCCACGGCGACAGCGCCTGCTACGAGGCCATGGTGCTGATGGCGCAGCCGTTCAGCTACCGCTACACCCTGGTCGACGGCCAGGGCAACTGGGGCGCGCCGGACGATCCCAAGTCGTTCGCCGCCATGCGTTACACCGAGGCGCGCCTGTCGCGCTACGCCGAGGTGCTGCTGAGCGAACTGGGCCAGGGCACCGTGGACTGGGTGCCGAACTTCGACGGCACCCTCAACGAGCCGGCGACCCTGCCGGCGCGCCTGCCCAACCTGCTGCTCAACGGCACCACCGGCATCGCCGTGGGCATGGCCACCGACGTGCCGCCGCACAACCTGCGCGAAGTGGCCGAGGCCTGCGTGCGCCTGCTCGACGAGCCGAACGCCACGGTCGAGCAGCTCTGCGAGCACGTACAGGGGCCGGACTATCCCACCGAGGCCGAGGTCATCACCCCGCGTGCCGACCTGCTGAAGATCTACGAGAGCGGTCGCGGCTCGGTGCGCATGCGCGCCGTGTACCGCGTGGAGGACGGCGACATCGTGGTCACCGCACTGCCGCACCAGGTCTCCGGAGCCAAGGTCCTCGAGCAGATCGCTGCACAGATGCAGGCCAAGAAGCTGCCGATGGTCGCCGACCTGCGCGACGAGTCGGACCACGAGCACCCCTGCCGCATCGTCATCATCCCGCGCTCCAACCGCGTGGATGCCGCCGAGCTGATGCAGCACCTGTTCGCCACCACCGACCTGGAGTCCAGCTACCGGGTCAACACCAACGTCATCGGCCTCGACGGCAAGCCGCAGGTGAAGAACCTGCGCACGCTGCTGTCCGAGTGGCTGACCTTCCGCCTCGGCACCGTGCGCCGCCGCCTGCAGTTCCGCCTGGACAAGGTGGAGAGTCGCCTGCACCTGCTGGAAGGCCTGCTGATCGCCTTCCTCAACCTCGACGAGGTGATCCGCATCATCCGCGAGGAGGACGAGCCCAAGGCCGAGCTGATGGCGCGCTTCGGCCTCGACGAGGTGCAGGCCGACTACATCCTCGACACCCGCCTGCGCCAGCTGGCGCGCCTCGAGGAGATGAAGATCCGCGGCGAGCAGGACGCGCTGGCCAAGGAGCGCAGCAAGCTGCTGGCCCTGCTCGGCAGCGAACGCCAGCTCAAGGCGCTGGTGCGCAAGGAACTGCTCGAGGACGCCGAGAAGTACGGCGACCCCCGTCGCTCGCCGATCGTCGCCCGCGCCGAGGCCAAGGCCCTGTCGGAAACCGAGCTGCTGCCCACCGAGCCGGTCACCGTGGTGCTCTCCGAGAAGGGCTGGGTGCGCTGCGCCAAGGGCCACGACATCGACGCCGCCGGGCTGTCCTACAAGGCCGGCGACGCCTTCAAGGCCGCCGCGCCGGGGCGTTCCAACCAGTTCGCAGTGTTCCTCGACTCCACCGGGCGCAGCTACTCGCTGCCGGCCCACTCGCTGCCCTCGGCGCGCGGCCAGGGCGAGCCGTTGACCGGCCGCCTGACCCCGCCGCCAGGCGCCAGCTTCGACTGCCTGCTGCTGCCCGAGGACGACGCGCTGTATGTGCTGGCCTCGGATGCCGGCTATGGTTTCGTGGTCAAGGGCGAGGATCTGCAGGCCAAGAACAAGGCCGGCAAGGCGCTGCTGACCCTACCCGCCGGCGCCAAGGTGCTGGCCCCGCGGCCGCTGGTCGATGTGGCCAACGACTGGCTGGCGGCGGTGACCAGCGAGGGCCGCCTGCTGGTGTTCAAGGTCGCCGACCTGCCCCAGCTGGGCAAGGGCAAGGGCAACAAGATCATCGGCATCCCCGGCGAGCGGGTGGCCAGTCGCGAGGAGTACCTCTGCGATCTGGCGGTGCTGCCGCAGGGCAGCACCTTGGTGCTGCAGGCCGGCAAGCGCACCCTGTCGCTGCGCGCCGAGGATCTGGAACACTACAAGGGCGAACGCGGCCGCCGCGGCAGCCTGCTGCCGCGCGGCTTCCAGCGCGTCGATGCGCTGCTGGTGGAGGGCGTGCCAAACTGAGGCCGCACCCTGCCATGGCGAGGGTGTCGTCGGGGCGGGCCTCCTGCAGGTTCGTTGTGGGCTTTGCTCTTGTGGGAGGCCCGACCTCGGGGCGATGCTCTTGGCTGTTGGGGTGAGCCTGCGAGTTCGTGCCTGCTGCAGGGAAGGGCAGTTTGCAACCGTGGGTTGAGGGCTGGTTCCGGCAAGGAGGATGGATGGCAGAGGTAGGGCGAGCGCAAGCTCAGCTGGTCTGGGCGGGTCTGGATGAGGGCGCGGCGCGACTGTGCCTGTCCGGCAGCTGGACCCTGCCGGCCGACAAGCCCGACCTGCTGACGGTCTGGCGCAGCCTGGCGGACAAGCCGGCGCAACTGTTGTTGCAGGTGGACGCGCTGGACGCCTGGGACAGCAGCCTGTTGGCCGTGCTGCGCCGCCTGCAGCGCCTGGCTGCGGACGAACAGCTGCCGCTGGTCTATCAGGGCCTGCCCGAGGGGGGCGAGCGCCTGCTGGAGATGGGCGCCACGCCCTCCACTCAGGTCGCCGAGGACGCGCCGCCGCGCCTGGGGCCGGTGTCGCGCCTCGGCCTGGCCGGGTTGCAGGTGCAGGCCGCACTGGTCAATGCCTGCGCCTTCACCGGCGCGGTGATCCTCGCCCTCGGCCGCCTGCTGCAGGGCCGCGCGCGCATGCGCTCCGGCGACTTCTGGGCGGCGCTGCAGCAGTGCGGCCCCGGTGCGCTGCCGATCGTCGCGCTGATCGCCAGCCTGGTCGGCCTGATCCTCGCCTTCGTCGGCGCCGCCCAGCTGCAGGCCTTCGGTGCCCAGCTGTACATCGCCAACATGGTGGCCATCGGCATGACCCGCGAGATGGGCGCGCTGATGACCGCGGTGATCATGGCCGGGCGCACCGGCGCGGCCTACGCGGCGGAACTGGGCAGCATGCAGGCCAACGAGGAGATCGATGCGCTGAAGACCTTCGGCTTCCCGCCGCTGGAGTTTCTCGTCCTGCCGCGCCTGCTGGCGCTGTTGGTGAGCATGCCGCTGCTCTGCGTGTTCGCCGACGCGCTGGGCATTCTCGGCGGCTTCGTCATCGGCTCCGGGTTGTTCGACATCTCCGCGCCGCTGTACCTCAACCAGAGCCTGGCGATGCTCAGCCTCGCCGACTTCCTGCTCGGCGTGTTCAAGAGCCTGGTGTTCGCCGTGCTGATCGGCTTGATCGGCTGCCACTACGGCCTGAGCTGCGGACGCAACGCCCAGGCAGTGGGCCAGGCCACCACCCGTGCGGTGGTCAGCATCATCGTCGCCCTGGTGGTCAGCGATGCGCTGATCACCCTGATCTGCACCCAGCTGGGGATCTGAGCATGAGCGAGGCGGTTCTCAGCGTGGAAAGCCTCAGCGCCGGCTACGGCAGCAAGGTGATCCAGCACGACCTCAATTTCACCATCCGCCGCGGCGAGGTGTTCGTCATCATGGGCGGCAGCGGCTGCGGCAAGAGCACCCTGCTGCGCCACCTGATCGGCCTGCAGGCGCCGCTGGCCGGCCGTGTGCTGTTCCACGGCGAGGATTTCTGGGCCCGCGACGAGGATGCGCGCGCCGCCCTGCAGCAGCACTTCGGCGTGCTCTACCAGAGCGGCGCGCTGTGGAGCGGCATGACCCTGAGCGAGAACATCACCCTGCCGCTGGCGGCCTATCATCCCGGGCTGGAGCAGGTCGAGCTGGCCGAGCTGGCCGCCCTCAAGCTGGCGCTGGTCGGCCTGGCCGGCTGCGACACGCTGTATCCGGCCGAGCTGTCCGGCGGCATGCGCAAGCGCGCCGGCCTGGCGCGGGCGCTGGCCCTCGACCCCGAGGTGCTGTTCCTCGACGAGCCCTCCGCCGGCCTCGATCCGCTCAGCTCCATGGCCCTCGACCAGTTGATCCTCGAGCTGCGCGACAGCCTCGGCGCGAGTATCGTGCTGGTTACCCATGAACTGCCGAGCATCTTCGCGGTGGCCGATACCTGCCTGTTTCTCGACAACCAGAGCCATACCCAGATCGCCCTCGGTCCGCTGCAGCAGCTGCTCGACGAGTGTCCGCACCCGACAGTGCAGCGCTTCCTGCGCCGCGGCGACTGGTCGGCTGCCGCGGAGAGCACCCCATGAGCGAACCCCGCAAGCCGTTCTGGATCGGCGCCTTCCTGCTCAGCGGCATCGTCCTGCTGGCCGGCGGCCTGCTGCTGCTCGGCCGCGACAACTGGTTCAGCCAGCCCAGCGACTACGTGGTGTACTTCACCGGTACGCTGGACGGTCTCGACGTCGGCGCCGACGTCACCTACCGCGGCGTCAAGGTCGGCACCGTGCGCGAGATCCGCCTGTCCTACGACCGCGAGCTCAAGGATGTGGTGATTCCGGTGGTGCTGCGCATCAATCCCGACGCTGGCAGCAAGGGTCAGCGCTTCGACCGGGTGGTCGAGCGCCTGGTCGAGCACGGCCTGCGCGCCCAGCTGCAGACCCAGAGCCTGCTCACCGGCAAGGCCATCGTGGCCCTCGACCTGTTCCCCGACCAGAACGGCTATGTACGCGAGCCCCACGATCTGGAGCTGCCGACCATTCCCAGCGTGCCGTCGCGGATCGACCAGGTGGCCAACCTGCTGCGCGAGCTGACCGGCAGTCTGCGCGAGATGCCACTGCGCGAGATGGTGGTGTCGGCCAACAACACCCTGCAGGCGCTGGAGCGCCTGAGTACCTCCCCCGAACTGCAGGGCGGGCTGCTTAGCCTGGGGCAGACCCTGCGCAATGTTGAGAGTCTGACTCAACAATTGCAGCGACAAATCCCGCCAATTCTGGATAATGCCCGCCAGGGTAGCGGCGAGTTGCGCACGGCCATTGGCGATCTCCGTCAGGCGGCGCAGGCCGCTACCGTCGCCCTGCAGCAGATGCAGGGGCTGGCTGGGGATACCCAGCGCAGCCTGGGCCCCGAGTCCGAGGTGCAATACCAGCTGCTGCAGACCCTGGAGGAGCTGGGGCGCGCCAGCAAGGCGCTGCAGCGCACGGCGGAAAGCCTCGAGCAGCAGCCCGAATCGCTTATTTTTGGCAACAAACGGTGAATTTTCCATGCGTGTTCCACGCTTGATCCGACTTCTGGGCCTGGCGGGACTGCTCGCCATGGCCGGCTGTGCCGCGACGCCGCCGGCACAGTTCTTCCAGCTACAGCAGGGCAGTCCGGCACTGCCGCAGGCCGACAAGGGCGTGGCGGTGCTGCTCGGCCCGCTGAAGCTGGCCGACTACCTGCAGCGCGAAACCCTGGTGCAGCGTCAGAGTGACGACAGCCTGGTGATCACCCAGCAGGCCCGCTGGGTCGGCAGCCTGCAGGACGACGTGGCCCAGTTGCTGCTGCGCCAGCTGGCTGGTCGTCTCGACAGCAGCCGCCTGGCCCTGTATCCGGACCGGGTCGGCTTCAAGCCGGATGTGCAGCTGCTGCTCAGCATCAGTCGCCTGGATTCCGGGCCGTTCCAGCCCGCCGTGCTGGAGGCCCAATGGCGCCTGCTGGATGGCAGCGGCAAGATGTCCGACAGTCGCGTGGTGCGTCTGGAGGAGAAGCACAATGGCGAGCTGAGCGATCAGGTGCGCGCGCAGAGCGTGCTGCTGCAGAACCTGGCGAGTGAGATGTCCGCTGCAGTGACGACGCTGACCCGGGCTCGGGTGACTGCGGAGCGCGATGCGCAGGCCGAACGCAAGGCCGGTCAGCCGCGCCGGCCGGTGGCGCCGCGTATTCCCGCGGTGAACGCGCCGGTACCGGGAGCGGGTGCCGAGGTCTATCGGTTCTGATCCGAGGTTGCCGAGGCGGCTGATGCCCGCCCGGGAAGCACAACGCCGCGCCGGTTGATCCGGCGCGGCGTTGTGCTTTCAGAAGGCTTGCTGGGCGGAGGAGGTCGGCAACGCGTTCAGGCGTGTTGCAGCATCTGCCCCAGCTGCTGCTCCAGACGTGCCGGCAGGGGATCCTGCAGGCGCTCGACGCAGCTGGCTCCGGCCGGCGAGGCGAGGGTGCGGATGCGCGCCCGCTCGCGCACCGCCGGGTCGGCGCCGAGGCTTTGCTCGAGCAGCAGCAGGTTGCGGCTGTGCCGGCTGAGGCCCAGGGCGCTCTGGCTGCTGGCCTGCTGCAGTAGTTCGGCCGGCGGCAGGCCGTAGAGGCCTTCGCCATGGCTGAGGCCGAGCTGCAGCTGGAGGGTCAGGCCGCGGTCGGCCACCTCGATCTGCAGGGCATGGCCGAGGGCGCGCAACAGCTCGCCGCAGCACAGTGCCCGGCTCAGGTAGTGCTCGCCGGACTGGTTGCTGTGGAACAGGACCAGGCTGCTGCCATCGCTGAGGCGCACCAGATTGCCGTGATACAGGCGGGCCGCCTGTTCCAGGCTGTCGCGATAGCGCCGCAGCAGCTCGACCAGACGCTGCTGCGGAAGGCAGCGCTGCAGCTCTTCCTGCGCGCCCAGCTGGGTGGCCAGCACGGCGCTGTGCACCGGCGGCAGGCTGGGCATGCTCGGCGCGGCGGCCGGCTGGGCAGGGGGCTGGGAGACTGGCGCCAGGTCGTCCGGATCCAGGCCGAGGGCCTCGGCATCCAGCTCGAATCCGTCCGGCTCCGCAGGGTCGGCGACGGGCGCGGCTGGCTGCGCCACCGCCACGGCGGCGTGCGCGGTGGCGCGGCGGGCCGCCGGCCGTGGCTCGTCGAGCAGGTTTTCCAGTCCTTCGAACAGCTCTTCGCCGTCCTCCGCGGCCAGCGCGTCGAGTTCGCTCTCGGTGGGTGCGGGCCGTGGCGGTACCAGGCGATGCTGCAGCTGGCGGGCCAGATCGCCGATTTCGTCCTGGCGCTCGCTGGCCGGTGCCGGGTCGTCCGGGTCGCGCAGCCACAGACGCAGCTGCAGCAGCGGGGTGGTCAGCCGGCTGCCTTCGCGCAGGCTGAGGAACAGGGTCACGACCAGCACGATCAGGCCCAGCAGGCCGAAGTTCTGCAGGCTGACGGTCAGCGGCTGGCGAAACGCCGGCAGATCGAGGGTCAGCTGCAGCTGCCCGGCGGCGACCTCCTGGAAGGCGAGGGGGGCGCTGAACACGCCGGCATCGGCGTCGAACAGGCCCGGCTGCGGCCGGCGCCCGGCTTCGGCGATGATCCGGTTGTCGACGCCGTGGATCACCACATGGGCGACCAGCGGGTTGTCCACCAGGTTGTCGAGCATCACCTTGAGGCTCAGGCGGTCGTTGGCCGCCAGCAGCTCGGTGGCCGAGACCACGGCCTGGCGCTTGAGGCTCTCGCCGACGGCCTCGGTCTGCTGCTGCATGGCCTGCTTGACCTGCAGGTTGAACACCCAGGCGAAGGTCAGCATCACCCCCACGACGAGGATCAGGCTGAAGCTGACCAGGCGCAAAGCGATAGGCACCCGCCGACGCCGCAGGGCGTTGAACAGGAGGACGAAGAAGTTGTCGGGTTTGACGGGCGCGGGCCGGTTCACGAGTGGGGGCTCGGCTCTGGAAGTGACGGGAAGCGAAGTATAGCGGTGCTCTCGGGGATCGGGCAAAGCACGCTGCCAGATGGCGTGCTTTGCAGGTAGAATGCCGGACTTTTCAGTTCCGGGGAGGTGCGCCGTGCGCGAAATCGTCCTGATCAACATCACCGGGGAAGACCGCCCGGGCTTGACCGCAGCCATCACCGGGGTGCTCGCCCAGGGTGGGGTGAATATTCTCGACATCGGCCAGGCGGTGATCCACGACACCCTGTCGTTCGGCATCCTGGTCGAAATTCCGCACAGCGCCAAGGCCTCCTCGGTGCTCAAGGATGTGCTGTTCACCGGCTACGAGCTGGACCAGCAGGTGCGTTTCACGCCGGTGTCCGAGGCCGACTACCAGCAGTGGGTCGGCGGCCAGGGCAAGCTGCGCCACATCGTCACCCTGCTGACCCGCAAGGTGACCGCCGAGCAGCTGCACCGGGTCAGTTCGATCACCGCCAAGTACGGGCTGAACATCGACCACATCGATCGCCTGTCCGGGCGCATGCCGCTGGATACCCCGGTCGACCGCAGCAAGGGCTGCATCGAGTTTTCCGTGCGCGGCGAGCCGGCCGACCCGGCGGCGCTGCGTGCCGAGTTCCTCAGCGTGGCCCAGGAGCTCAACGTCGACATCGCCTTCCAGCTCGACAGCGTGTTCCGCCGCAACCGCCGCCTGGCGGTGTTCGACATGGACTCGACGCTGATCGAGGCCGAGGTGATCGACGAGCTGGCCAAGGCCGCCGGCGTCGGCGAGCAGGTGGCCGAGATCACCGAGCGGGCGATGCGCGGCGAGCTGGACTTCCGCGCCAGCTTCAAGGAGCGCCTGGCGCTGCTCAAGGGATTGTCCGAGGAGGTGCTGGCCGACATCGGTGCCGGCCTGCGCCTGACCGAAGGGGCGGAAACCCTGTTCGCCGAGCTCAAGCGCCTGGGCTACAAGACCGCGATCCTCTCCGGCGGCTTCACCTATTTCGCCCGCCAGCTGCAGGACAAGCTGGGCATCGACTACGTGTTCGCCAACGAGCTGGAGATCGTCGACGGCAAGGTCACCGGCCAGGCGGTCGAGCCGATCGTCGATGCCCAGCGCAAGGCCGACCTGCTGCGTCAGCTGACCGCGCAGGAAGGTCTGCGTCTGGAGCAGACCATCGCCGTCGGTGACGGTGCCAACGACTTGCCGATGCTGGCCATCGCCGGCCTCGGCGTGGCCTTCCGCGCCAAGCCGCTGGTCAAGCAGTCGGCCAAGCAGGCGATCTCCACCCTCGGCCTCGACGGCATCCTGTATCTGCTGGGCTATCGCGACCGCGAGGGCCGCGATTGAGCGCCCCCCTAGAATGAAAAAACCGCCTGATGGCGGTTTTTTCATTCTAGGGGGGCGGGAAACTCACTCCTCGCCGGAGGAGAACTCGTAGTCCATGCGCGGGCTCGGCCCCTGCAGATAAAGGCCCTGCACGTAGTTGACCCCGGTCTGCCACAGGGTGGTCAGCACGCTGGGATTGTCCACGTTGGGTACCATGGTCAGCTTGGCCTGGGCGTGCAGGCCGCCGATCAGGCTTTTGAGGTTCTCCCGCTGCTCCTCGCTGGAGAGGTCCTGGAGGAGGCCGCCGTCGAGCTTGACGAAGTCGACGGCCAGGTGGCGCAGGGTGTTGAACGGGTTGAGCGCACCGCCGAAGCGGTTGAGGGCGACCTTGCAGTGCAGCTCGGCGAGTCCCTGGCACAGGGTCTTGGCCTGTTTCAGCAGGGCGATCGCATCCGGTTCGGCGAGCTGCATGATCAGCGCGTCGGCGGGCAGGCGGGCCGCCTTGAATGCCGCGCTGAGCCACGGCAGCAAAGTCGGGTCCTGCAGGCTGGCGGCGCCGAGGTTGATGAACAGGCGGGTGTTGTGGCCCTTGGCGCGGTGTTCGCCCAACTGGCGGATGGCATTGAGCAGCACCCAGCGGTCGACCTTGGCGGCCAGTCCGGCCTGCTCCGCGGCGGCGAGGAAGTCGGCGCTCGGCACCGGTTCGCCCTGAGGGTTGTTGAGGTGCAGCAGCACCTCGTAATGCTCGCGCTCGTCGCCGTGCAGGCTGATGATCGGCTGGAACAGCAGCTGGAAGCTGTTGGTGTCCAGCGCCTGCTGGACCATGGCGACCAGGCTGCCGCGGCTGGCCGCCGCGGCCAGCTCTTCGGCGGGATCGTAGAGCTTGAGGGCGTTGCCGTCGCTCAGCTGTTCGGTGCAGCGCAGGGCACGCTCGACCACCAGCTGGCTTTGCGTGCTCTGCTCGCTGATGCCGGCCACGCCGATGCTCAGGGTGATCTGCACGGTGCGCCCGCCGATGTCGAACAGGTGGCCTTCGACCTTCTTCAGCAGGCCCTGCAGGGTGTCCTCGGCCTGCTGCGGGGTGACGCCCGGCAGCAGGGCGGCAAAGCTGTCGTCGGTAAAGCGCGCCAGCTGGGCACGGTCGCCGAAGTGCTGGCGCAGCAGGCCGGCGCAGTCGGCCAGCAGCAGGTCGCCATCGGCCATGCCGATCTCGCTGAGCAGGCCGGCATGGCGGTCGATGCGCATGATGGCCAGGGTGGCGGCACTGCCATCGCGCACGGCCCGTTCGCTGCCCTGGTCGAGCAGTTCGAGGAAGTGCACGCGGTTGTACAGGCCGGTGACCAGGTCCTGGCTGCTGATCTCGCGCAGCTTCTCCGCCAGTTCGGCATTGTCGCTTTCCGCGCGGATCACCACCTGGGTGCAGGGCTCGCCGTCATAGGTGGCCGGCGAGAAGGTCATCCGTGCGCGGAACTGGCTGCCGTCGTCGCGCACGCCGCCACACAGCAGCTCGGCGTGCTCCTCGCTGTGCTGGTAGGTCTTGAGGAAGTCCTTGAACGCGCCCTGATCACTGCCCTTGATCAGGTCGATCATCGGCATGCCGGCGATATCGTCGGCGTCGCTGTAGCCGAACAGTTCGACATAGGCGCGGTTGACGTAGATGTGCATGCCGTCGTGCACGTAGGTGATGGCGTCCACCGAGCTGTCGAGCAGCAGCTGGCAGCGCTTTTCCGCTTCGCGCAGCGCCACCTCGGCGGCGCGCCGGGCGCGGCGTTCCTCGAGGTTCTTCAGTTCGCGCTGGGCCACCAGCAGCAGGCGTTCGTCGTCGGTCTCCGGCACGCCATCCTGGGCGCCGAGCAGCATGGCTTCGGTGATCGCCTCGCTGTCGCTGTCGGCCACCCGCTGCAGGAACGGCAGGTCCTTGCCCTGGCGGCGAATGGCGCTGAGGGCTTCGCTGGGTTCGAGGTTTTCGCTGTGCTGGGCGGCAATCAGCAGGTCCCAGGTTTGCTGCAGGGTGTCGGCCAGGTCGGCGCTGGAGGTCAGCCGGTGGGCGCGGGTGGCATGGCCGGAGTTGCGGAACAGGCTGATCAGTCGCTCGGCCTCGTTCTGCGAGTCCTCGAGGAGCAGCAGGCGGACGGTTTTCTTTTCGGTGGACATGGATGGCCTGAAACCAGCGCCAGACGGGCGCAAGAACGCGATAGTTAAGGAGTTGCGAAAATCTACAAGGACTCCCACAGCGAGTCAAAGCCTTCCGGGCCGGGGTCGCCGACCAGGCGCCAAGCTGTGACCGGTTTCCGCTCGTGGGGGGCGGTGGCCGTTTGCAGCGGGCGGTATTCGAACTGGTTGAAGTTGCCGCTGAGGGTATGGCGCTGGGTGAGCAGGATGGACTGCTCGCGGCCGTCGAGGTTGAGCTGCACCTTCTGCCCCTGCTGGAACGGCAGGTGCGGGGCGATCAGCATCGCCGGGCGGCCCAGGGTCGGGATCGCGGCGAGCAGCAGGCCGCGCAGGTAGTGCGCGTGCTGGTCGCTGCGTTGCAGCAGGCGCAGTCCGCAGGGCTGCGCCCGCGGGGCGAGCAGCTCGATGCCCAGCTGCAGGCCACTGCCGTGCGGCTGGCGGATCCAGCGGATCAGGGCGATGTTCCAGCCGCGCTCGCCGGGATGCTGCAGGCCGATCAGGTCGCCGGTCTGCAGCTGCTCGGGCGGGCTGTCGTCCCAGGCCAGGCAGTAGCCGCCGGGACTGTGGTTGACCACCTGCAGCTGGTGGAGCGGATATTCCTCGTCCGCGGCGCGCTCCTGGCGGTAGTCGATCCGCTCGCGCGGCTTGTGCAGCGGCTCCCCCGGGCGCTCGGCATCGAAGGCGCGCGACCAGGGGTCCTGTTCGCGCAGGCGGCGCTGGAAGTCGACGCTGACCTCGTGCTCGGGCAACTGCAGGCAGTCGGCGAAGCTGCGCTGGCCGGCAAGATGGTAGTGCAGCACGCGGATCCCCACGCAGGCGCTGATGCCGCCGGTGCCGGGAATGCGGTTGAAGGCACGCTCGGCCGGGGCGCTCCAGGCGGTGCACAGGTGTTGCAGCAGGTCGTCGCCGACGCCGTGCAGCACCGGCAGGCGGGCATGCACGCGCTGCTCGCGGCCGAGCAGCAGGTATTCATGCAGGGCATCGACCAGGCCCTGCGGATCGAGGCCCTGCAGCTGCGCCGGCGCCTCGTCCTGCAACAGACTGGTGTAGCGCGGCGGGCTGTCGGTGGTCGGCGCGAAGGCGAACAGGCTGCCGGGCAGGCGGCTGTCCTGCAGGCAGGCGAGACGGCTCCAGCTCGGCAGGTTCTGGCCGAGTACCAGGATGGCCTGCTGGCGCAGCTGGTTGCAGCGCGCACTGCCGAGCAGCAGGCAGGCCAGGTAGTACTGTTCGATGGTCTGCGCCGTGCCGTGGCTGGCGTGCTGTTGCGGCAGACGCTCGAGCTGCTGGTTGCCGGCGGCTCGGTAGAGCTGGTGCAGTTCCAGCCAGAAGCCCTGGCTGGGCGCGGTGTACAGCCAGGAAAACTGGCAGAGCAATTGATACAGCGCCTGCAGGGCGAGCAGCAGGGCGCGGGCAGTCAGCTGCCGGCTGTGGTCGTCGGCCGGCAGCTGCAGCGCCTCGCTGGCGGTCAGCTTGGCGGCGCGCGCCAGTTGCTGGTGCAGGGTCTGGCACAGGGTGGCGATCTGCTGGCGGCGGGAATCGAGGATCACCACCTGGCTACGCAGGTGCTGCTGCAGCTGGGTGCAGACGAAGCGTACTTCCGGTTGTACCAGCTCGAGCAGCTGCAGGCGATTGGCGGCGGTCGTGCGCAGGCGGTTGAGCTCCTGCAGGGCGCTGTACAGGCGTCGTGCGGTCTCGCCGAGATTGGCCTTGGGCAGCTCGCCGAGCCAGGCCCGCAGGGCGGTCGGCTGCGGCGCACAGAAGGACAGGCTGGACAGGTCCGGGGCGGTGACGCGCAGCAGGGCGTAGGAGGCGTGCAGGTCCATGGTGTGCTCGTGCGGGGCAGACGGGACTGGGTGGGCGGCGCGGGCGTGCCCATCCCTGGCGCAAGCGGTCGGCATGTCGTCGCGACGAGGCCGAGTCGGCAGTCTACCCGATCATGGCGCGGGCTGGTTTGCACTGCATCACGGGCAGCTTTTCATTCCGATAGCCGGGCGGCCAGCCGCGATTCCTCGGGACTGCAGCGCTGCCAGCCGTGCTCGCTGGGGCGTACGGCGAATTGCGCCCAGGCCGCCAGTTCGGTGACCCGGCAGCTGCCGAAGCCGCCGACATCGTTGCCGGCTATCACCCGGTAGACCGCTTGGGCACTGCGCCCCGGCGGTTTGGGGGGCAGGCCGGTGACCTGGCGGATCGACCACTGCGCGCCGGGCTGGCCGTTGCTGTAGCAGGCGCCGAGGAGAATGGCGGTGGCGTGCGGGCGCTGCTGTGCGGCGTGCTGGTGGGCCAGCTGCATGATCTCCAGCAGGTCGTCGAAGCGGATGTCGATGTACGAGTCCATCTGGCGCAGGGCGTGATGGATGTCCTCCGGGGCCAGCCCGGGCGGCGGCGTCGGGCGCAGCGGCTGGCGGGCCAGCGCGGCGGGATAGCGGCGCCAGGGGAACAGGCTGTTGAACAGCACGGCGACCAGCAGGATCACGCCGACGTTGAGCAGCACCGGGGTGAGCAGGAACTGGTAGCCGAGGGCGTGGATGCCGGGGCCGGCGAGCACGTAAGTCAGCGCGGTGGCGCCCCCCGGCGGGTGGATGCAGCGCGCGTAGTGCATGGCGAGGATGGCCAGTGCCACGGCCAGTGCCGGAGTCAGCGGATGATCGGCCAGCAGCTGCTGGCAGCTGATGCCCACGAACGCGGAGATCAGTTGGCCGCCGAACACCGCCCAGGGCTGCGACAGCGGACCGTGCGGCACGGCGAACAGCAGGACGGCGCTGGCGCCGGTCGAGGCGACCACCCACAGCGCTGCCTCCGCCGGCATCACCCAGTGGGTGACCACCCAGACCGCGCCCAGGGCGCAGAAGGCGCCGAGGGCGGAGATCAGCTTTTCCGCGTGACTGGTGGCGTCCTCGCGCCAGCCGAGGGCGCGCAGCAGCCGGAGCAGGTATGTGGCCATCGCTTGCCGGTCAGGCCTGCGGCAGGGCCAGCTGTTGGCCCATGCGCACGGCGCTGCCGGCGGCCAGGCCTTCGGCCCAGCGCACCTGCTCGGGGCCGAACAGCACGATGGCGGTGGAGCCGAGCTTGAAGCGGCCGAGCTCGGCGCCCTTGTCCAGCTGGACCGGCGCGCGCGCCGCCTCGCCATAGCGGAAGTGCCTGAGTGCGCGCCGGGGCGGAGTGACCAGGCCGGCCCACACGGTTTCCACGCTGGCGACGATCATCGCGCCGACCAGCACCACCGCCATCGGCCCACGCTCGGTGTCGAACAGGCAGACCACCCGCTCGTTGCGGGCGAACAGGTCGGGCACGTTCTCGGCGGTGAAGCCGTTGACCGAGAACAGCCGGCCCGGCACGTAGACCATCTCGCGCAGGGTGCCGGCCAGCGGCATGTGCACGCGGTGGTAGTCCTTGGGCGACAGGTAGATGGTAGCGAACTCGCCACCCATGAACGGCGCGGCATTGGCAGGGTCGCCGCCCAGCAGTTCCAGGGCGCTGAAGCTGTGGCCCTTGGCCTGGAAGATGCGGCCGTGCTCGATCGGGCCGAGCTGGCTGATGGCGCCGTCGGCCGGACTGAGGATGGCACCGGGGGTGGCGTCCAGCGGCCGGGTGCCGTCGCGCAGGGCGCGGGTGAAGAAGGCGTTGAAATGCTCGTAGGCGTGCGGGTTGCCGACCTCGGCCTCGCTCATGTCGACCTGGTAGCGTTTGACGAACCAACTGATCAGCGGGTTCTTGAACCACTCGGTGCGGCATTCGGCGGCCAGGCCGATCAGCCGCGACAGGGTGTGGTGTGGCAGCAGGTACTGGGCGGCGAGAAACAGGCGTTCTTTGACGTTCATTGCAGGTCCTTAGCGTTCCACCGGGGTGTCGGGATGATTGCCCCATTCCGACCAGGAGCCGGCGTAGGCCTTGAGGTTCGGGTAGCCGAGCGCGCGCATCGCCATGTAGGTGAAGCCCGAGCGGCGGTGGGTCTGGCAGTGGGTGACGATTTCCCGCTCCGGGGTGATGCCGTGGGCGGCGAGCAGTTGCGGCAGGTCCTCGCGCAGGCGCAGGGCACGCGCGCGGTCCTGGCAGTCGGTCCACTCCAGGTTCACCGCGCCGGGGATGTGTCCGCCCCTGGCCGCCAGCACCTTCTCGCCGCGGAATTCGGCCGGCGAGCGGGCGTCCCAGATGGTCAGGTTGTCATCGTTGAGGTGTGCGAGCAGGTACTCGCGGCTGGCCAGCACCTCGTTGTGGCGCTCGAGCGCCAGCGGGCCGCCGACCGGTGCCGGTACCTCCGTGCTCAGTTCGCGGCCTTCGGCCAGCCAGCTGTGCAGGCCACCGTCGAGATGGTGCCAGGTGCGATGGCCGATCAGGTCGAGCAGCCAGCCGAAGCGCCCGGCCCAGGGGCCGCCTTCGTCGTCGTAGAGCACGTAGACGGCGTCGGGGTTGTGGCCGAGTTCGCCGAACAGCGCTTCCAGCTCGCCCCAGGCCGGCAGCAGGCCGGGGGCCGGTGGCTGGCCCAGCTGGGTGCGCTTGGGATCGACGAAACGTGCGCCGGGGATATGCCCCGCGGCATAGCGGCTGGCGCTGCTCAGGTCGACCAGGATCAGCTCCGGCGCGCTCAGGCGGCTGGCCAGGTCGCTGGGCTCGATCAGCAGCTGCAGGTCGGAAAAGGCGGACATGACGAGCTCCGATGGCAATGGAAAAACGGGAGTGTACTGAAAAGCGGCGGCAGTCTTGTAGGCTGGAAAATCGCTGCGCGAGCTTTCCGGCCTACCACCGGCGAGCCCTCAATACTCGGCTTTGGGCAGGGTCGCCAGGATATGCCGGTAGCTGGCCAGGCGCTGCGGATGGATGCTGCCGCTCTCCAGCGCCTGCAGCAGCGCGCAACCGGGCTCGCGGTCGTGCTGGCAGTCGCGGAAGCGGCAGCGGCCGATCAGCTCGCGGAACTCGATGAAGCCGTCCTCGACGTCGGCGCGGGTGACGTGGCCGAGACTGAACTCGCGGATGCCGGGGGAGTCGATCAGTTCGCCGCCGCCGGGGAAGTGGAACAGCCGCGCGGTGGTGGTGGTGTGGGTGCCCTTGCCGGTCTGCTCGGACAACGGGCCGACGCGGGTGTCGACGCCTGGCAGCAGGCTGTTGACCAGCGACGACTTGCCCACCCCCGACTGGCCGACGAACACGCTGACGTGGTCGTCGAGCAGGGTGCGCAGGCTGTCCATGGCCAGGCCGTTGTGCGCCGAGACTTCCAGCAGCGGGTAGCCGAGAGCCCGGTAGACGCCGAGCAGGGCATCGAGCTTGGCCGCGTTGCCCTCGTCGATCAGGTCGGCCTTGTTGAGCAGCAGCAGCGGGCGGATGCCGGCGTGGTCGGCGGCGATCAGGTAGCGGTCGATCAGGTTGGCGTGGGGCTCGGGCAGCGGGGCGAAGACGATGACGATCTGGTCGACGTTGGCCGCCACCGGCTTGAGCACGCCGCGCATGTCCGGCCGGCACAGTTCGGAGCTGCGCGGCAGCTGGGCGACGATCACGCCGATGCCCTGGTTGCCGGCGCGCCACACCACGCGGTCACCGGTGACCAGCACCGGCAGGTTGGCGCGCAGGTGACAGCGGAATACCTGGCCGGCCAGTTCGCCCTCCAGCGCCTCGACTTCGACCTGCACACCGAAGTGGGCGATCACCAGGCCGTTCTGTTCCGGGCCGAGATCGCCGCCTTCCAGCTCGTCCACCGCGCGCGACTCGCGCTTGCTGGCGCGGGCGGCGCGTTCTTCCTGGATCTTTTCGATGCGCCAGCTCTGCCGGCGGCTCAGTTGGCGTTTGGCCATGACGATTCCGTATGCGATTCCGGCGGCGAGTCTAGCATGGGCCGTGGTGTTGCGACGGCCTGCTAGAATGCCGGCATACGCCGAGGAGCCCCGCCATGCAGAACCCGCAGAACCTGATCTGGATCGACCTGGAAATGACCGGTCTGGAGCCCGACACCGACGTCATCATCGAGATGGCCACCATCGTCACCGATTCCCAGCTCAACGTGCTGGCCGAAGGGCCGAGCCTGGTGATCCACCAGAGCGACGAGGTGCTCGCCGGCATGAACCCCTGGTGCGTCGAACAGCACGGCAAGAGCGGGCTGACCCAGCGGGTGCGCGACAGCCGGCTGAGCGAGGCGGAGGCCGAGCGGCAGACCATCGAGTTCCTCCAGCAGTGGGTGCCAAAGGGGGCGTCGCCGATGTGCGGCAACAGCATCGGCCAGGATCGGCGCTTCCTGGTGCGCTACATGCCGCAGCTGGAGGCCTTCTTCCACTACCGCAACATCGACGTCTCGACCCTCAAGGAGCTGGCCGCGCGCTGGGCACCGGCGGTCAAGGACGCGTTCAAGAAGGAGAGCAGCCACCTGGCGCTGGACGACATCCGCGACTCCATCGCCGAGCTGCGTCACTACCGCGAGCACTTCATCAAGTACTGATCATCAAGTGCTGAGGGGCCGGGCGGGGGCGGTCTGCTCGACCGCCTGGCAGGCTGCCAGCAGCTCGCCCAGCGCCTGCGCGCTCAGCGGTCGGGACAGCCGATAGCCCTGGCCGTGGCTGCAGCCATGGCCGCGCAGGAAGTCGTGCTGGGCGGCGGTTTCGATGCCCTCGGCAATGCAGGTCATGCCCAGCGAGTGGGCCATGCCGATGATGGCGACGGTCAGCGCGGCATAGTCGTCGCCGCTGGGCAGGCCGCTGACGAACGAGCGGTCGATCTTCAGGGTGTCGAGCTTGAAGTGCTTGAGGTAGCTCAGCGACGAATAGCCGGTGCCGAAGTCGTCCATCGCCAGGCGCACGCCCAGCTGCTTGAGGCGCTGCAGGGTGGCGCCGACCTGCTCGAGGTTTTCCGCCAGCACGCTTTCGGTCAGCTCCAGCTCCAGCAGCTGGGCTGGCAGGCCGCTGCGCTGCAGGGCGCGCGCCACCTGGCCGGCCAGGTCGGCATGGCGAAATTGCACGGCCGACACGTTCACCGCCACCGGCAGCAGCGGCAGGCCGGCGGCGTGCCAGGCCATGACCTGGCGACAGGCCTCGTCGAGCGCCCACTCGCCGAGCGCCACGATCAGGCCGCTGTCCTCGGCGATCGGGATGAACTTGTCCGGAGGCACCTGGCCGAGCAGCGGGTTGTGCCAGCGCATCAGCGCCTCGCAACCGCTCAGCCGGCCGCTCTCCAGATCGTACTGCGGCTGGTAGTGCAGGCTCAGCTCGTCGCGCTCCAGCGCGTGGCGCAGACGGTTTTCCAGCTCGAGATGCTCGCAGACCCGCTTGTTCATGTCCGCAGCGAAGAACTGGAAGTTGTTCCGCCCCGCCGCCTTGGCGTGGTACATGGCGGTGTCGGCGTTCTTCAGCAGGGTTTCCGCATCCCCGCCGTCGGCCGGGTAGACGGCGATGCCGATGCTCAGGGTGATCGCCAGCTCGTGGCCGACCACGCTGTACTGGCCGCTGGTGGCCTGCAGCAGCTTGTTGGCGACCTGCGCGGCCTGATCGGCGTGGCCGAGGTTTTCCAGCAGGACGACGAACTCGTCGCCGCCCAGGCGGCTGACCGTGTCGCTGGCGCGCAGCGCCGCGGAGATGCGCTGGGCGACCTGGATCAGCAGCTCGTCGCCGACGGCATGGCCGAGCGAGTCGTTAATGTTCTTGAAGCGGTCGAGGTCGATGAACAGCAGGGCTATTTGCTGGCCGTGCTGTTGTGCTCGCGCGATTGCCTCGTCCAGGCGGCTGCGCAGTCGGGCGCGATTGGGCAACTGGGTCAGCGGATCGGACTCGGCCCACACGCGCAGGCGTTCGTGGCCGGCATCGATGTCCTGCTGGTAGCGGGCGAAGCGGTGCGACAACCAGCGCGACAGGCCCACGGCCAGCATGAAGGCCAGCGCCATCACCAGCAGCAGGGCCAGCGCGGTGGTCTTCAGGTCGGCGTGCAGGTTCTGCTCGAGGGTGAGCTGACGCTGCGCCAGGCTGTTCTCCAGCTCGTCCAGATAGACGCCGCTGACCAGGATCCAGTCCCATTCGTCGAGGTTGCTGACCAGCGACAGCTTACTGCTCAGCTGCGGCTCGACCAGGCTGCGCCAGTGATAGCGGGTGAAGCCACCGCCGTTGCGGCTGGTCTCGAGGATGGTGCGGATCACCACCTGTTCGTCCGCGGGCAACTCGTCGACTCGTCGGCCCTCGGCGGCCGGATTGCTCGGCGACAGCAGCACGCGGCCGTCGCGGTGGATCACCGCGACGTAGCCGTTGCTGCCGATGCGCGTGGCGCGCAGCTGCCTCAGGGCCTGCTGCTGCAGCAACTGGTCGATCTTGGACAGGTACTCGCCGCTGCCGATCAGCCAGCCGAACGGCTCGAATACCCGCACATAGGCGATCTTTTCCGTCATCGTTCCGGGGCTGTCCGGCGCGTACCAGCGGTAGCGGGCGAAGCCGCGCCGCTGCGGGTTGTCGGCGGCGGCCAGCAGGTCGCGCATGATGTAGCGGCCGTCGACATCGCGATTGTCGAGCAGCGACTGGCCCTCGCGCTCGGGGTTGATCGGCAGCAGCACGCAGTTGCCGGCCAGGTCGTCGATGAAGAAGTAGCCGCTGCCGCCGAAGAAGCGCAGCGGGCGCAGGGCCTCGATGATCAGCTGGCGGATCTCGCGCTCGGGGCGGTGGCCCTTTTCGCGCTGGTAGAGGGCATCGGCGAGCTGCAGCGCGTGGTCGACCTGCTGACTGACGTCGTGCTTGAGCACTGCCTCGGTGCTGCGGCGCAGATGGTCGATCTGGTCGTGCAGGGTGGTCAGCGAGGACTCGAGCATGGCCTCCTGCTCGCGCTGGGCGGCAGCCTCGAGGGCGGCGCTGTCGGCGCGGAAGCTGCGCATCTGCTGCAGGGTGAAGTAGCCGCCCAGGGCCAGAGTCAGGGTGAACACCAGCGCCAGCATGCCGAACAGCTGCAGGCGCAGGAGGTTGCTTTCGGTCATCGCCATGCTACGCACATCCCTTGCTCGTGAAGGTCCGTATCCCTGAACAACAGCTGGCCGGCGGCCATTAGCTGGCATTCGCCAGATTGTCCACTGCAGCCTGTCGTTCCCGACGGATGGCTGGTGGTTTTGTGCTGGAAATCACATTCTAGTGGTCTGCTGGCGTTTCGCCCAGCTCTCGAAGGTCGCGGCTTCAGCCATAGCGCTTGTGCGCCTCGATCGCCAGGCCGCTGCCGATGCCGCCGAAACGGTTGCCCTCGACCTGGCGGGCGTTGGGCAGCAGGCTCGCCACGCTCTGGCGCAGCGCCGGGATGCCGCTGGAGCCGCCGGTGAAGAACAGCGTGTCGACCTGTGCGGCGCCGACGCCGGCATCCGCGAGCAGCTGGCCGATGCTGGCGTTGATGCGCTCGAGCTGCGCGGCGATGGCGTCCTCGAACAGCGCGCGGGTCAGGTCGGCGCAGAGCCCCGCCTCGATGCGGCCGAAGTCGATATGGCGGCTGTCCTGCCCGGTGAGGGCGATCTTGCTGTCCTCCACCTCGATCGCCAGCCAGTGACCGGCGCGCTGCTCGATCAGGCGCAGCATGCGGTCGATGCCGGTCGGGTCGGCGATGTCGTAGCGCATGCTTTCCAGGGCGATCTTCGACTTCTGCGCGTAGACCGCGTTGATGGTGTGCCAGGTGGCCAGGTTCATGTGGTGGCTGGTCGGCATCAGCGCGTCGCTCTTCATCCGGCTGCCGTAGCCGAACAGCGGCATCACCCCGTTGAGACTGAGCTGCTTGTCGAAGTCGGTGCCGCCGATGTGCACGCCGCCGGTGGCGAGGATGTCGTCCTGGCGCTCGGCCAGTGCGCGGCGCGCGGGCGACAGGCGCACCAGCGAGAAGTCCGAGGTGCCGCCGCCGATGTCGACGATCAGCACCAGTTCCTCGCCCGCGATGCCCGCCTCGTAGTCGAAGGCCGCGGCGATCGGCTCGTACTGGAACGACACGTCGCGAAAGCCGAGGGTCTTCGCCACCTCGACCAAGGTGTCGGCGGCCTCGCGGTCGGCGGCCGGATCGTCGTCGACGAAGAACACCGGGCGGCCCAGCACCACCTGCTCGAACGGCCGACCGGCCTCGGCTTCGGCGCGCGCCTTCAGCTCGCCGAGGAACAGGCCGAGGATCTGCTTGAACGGCATCGCGCTGCCCAGCACGGTGGTGGCGCTGCCCAGCAGCGGCGAGCCCAGCAGACTCTTCAGCGAGCGCATCAGGCGGCCTTCGTAGCCGTCGAGGTATTCGCCGAGCGCCTGGCGGCCGAAGGCCGGGCGCTGCTCCTCGAAGTTGAAGAACAGCACCGAGGGCAGGGTGTCCTTGCCGTCCTCGAGGGCGATCAGGTTGTCGCTGCCGGGGCGGAGCCAGCCGACGGTGGAGTTGGAGGTGCCGAAGTCGATGCCGCAGGCGCGGGCAGGCGTGGCGAGGGTCATGGGGAGCGGCTCCGGAAAAAACGGCCGCGCATTCTATGCGAGAGCGGCGCCGAATGGGCGCCGTTCCGTCGTTTCTTTATCCCGTCAGTGCTTGTCGCGGTGGTGGGCGGCCATGATGTCGTCCAGACCCAGTCCGGTCAGATCGTGGATGGTGCGCCACAGGTAGTAGAAGATCGCCATCATCATCAGCATCGAGGGAATGGCGATCATCGGGTAGCTGAGCAGGTTCATGTGCGCCAGCTCGGCGTTGAACGCCTCGCTGCCGGCCGGGCTGCTGACCAGCCAGCGGGCGAGGATGTAGTTCATCGCCGCGGAGAAGAAGAAGGTGCCGCTCAGCCAGTAGGTGGCGTTGAGCAGGCGCCGCTCGAAGACGGCGGTCTGTCCGCGCGCCTGCAGCTGCTGCTGGATGCGCGCCACGTCGAGCACCTTGTCGTTGTACAGCAGGCTGTGGATCAGCGGCTTGCGGGTGCGGGTGGAGAACAGCACGGCCAGGCCGATGATGCCGGGGATGGTCGCCTCCTTGACCGCCAGCCAGCGGCTGTCCAGCTGCAGCAGGCCGATGCCGCCGGTGAGCAGCACGCTGACCAGACCGAGCAGGGCGATGAAGTTGAACTTGCGGTAGCGCAGCAGCTCGAAGGCGCCCCAGCCCAGCGGGAAGGCCAGGGCGAGCAGCAGCGCGCCGTCGGCGCCGAGGCGCTCCGGGCTGCTCAGCTTCATCAGCACCGCGGAGGGCAGCAGGATGCTCACCGCCAGGTCGATCAGCGGGCGCGGCTTGTGGGTGGGGCGGGGGGATGCGGTCATGCCTTGGGTGTTGTCCATCGTGAGCCTTGAGGTCCCGGCCGGCGGCGCCGGGCAGCAGGTTGAGGATAATCGCGGCGCTGTCGTCTGGCGAGCGGCCTCGCGCTGTCGCGCGCCGGACAGGCTCAGGCGTCCTTCTGTCGGGTGCCGAAGATCTTGTCGCCGGCATCGCCGAGGCCGGGGATGATGTAGCCGTGCTCGTTGAGGCGCTCGTCGATGGCGGCGGTGTAGATGTGCACCTCCGGATGGGCGGCGCCCAGCGCGGCGATGCCTTCCGGTGCGGCGACCAGCACCAGGGCGCGGATCTCGCGGCAGCCGGCCTGCTTGAGCAGGTCGATGGTGGCGATCAGCGAGCCGCCGGTGGCCAGCATCGGGTCGATGATCAGCGCCAGGCGGCGGTCGATCTCCGGCACCAGCTTCTCCAGATAGCGCTCGGCCTCGAGGGTCTGCTCGTTGCGCGCCAGGCCCACCACGCTGACCTTGGCGCTGGGAATCAGGCTGAGCACGCCGTCGAGCATGCCGATGCCGGCGCGCAGGATCGGCACCACGGTGATCTTCTTGCCGGCGATCTTCTCCACCGCGACCTCGCCGCACCAGCCGTCGATGCGGCAATCCTCCAGCGGCAGGTCCTGGGTGGCCTCGTAGGTCAGCAGGGCGCCCAGCTCCTGGGCCAGCTCGCGGAAATTCTTCGTGCTGATGTCGGCGCGGCGCATCAGGCCGAGCTTGTGGCGGATCAGCGGATGACGGATTTCGTGCACGGGCATGGGCGTCTCCAGGTCTGGACGGGTGATCGGCATAGAGTAAAGCATCCGTGTCGCCCGGCACCGCGAGGTGTGGCGCATTTGTCCGCGCAGGCTTGCCGGGATGCGGGGGGATGGGTAACTTTGCCTCCCTTTGCTCCGCCGCCGCGTGGGGCCAACCCCCAAGGAGACGCTGCCATGTCCGTCGAACTCGCGCACATCCGCCAGGTAATGGCCGAAGCCGATTGCCTGTACACCGCCGACCAGCTGGACGCCGCCATCGCGCGCCTGGCCGGGGAAATCAACCGCGAGCTGGCCGAGCGCAATCCGCTGGTGTTCTGCGTGATGAACGGCGGGCTGATCTTCGCCGGCAAGCTGCTGCCGCTGCTGGACTTCCCGCTGGAGCTGTCCTACCTGCACGCCACCCGCTACCGCGGCGAAACCAGCGGCGGCGAGCTGTTCTGGAAGGCCAAGCCGGAAGTGTCGCTGATCGATCGCGAAGTGCTGATCATCGACGACATCTTCGACGAGGGGCACACCCTGGCGGCCATCGTCGACTACTGCAAGCACGCCGGCGCCAGTGCGGTGCACACCGCGGTGCTGATCGACAAGGAGCACGACCGCAAGGCGCGCCCGGATATGAACGCCGACTACGTCGGCCTGCCCTGCGTCGACCGCTACATCTTCGGCTACGGCATGGACTACAAGGGCTACTGGCGCAACGCGCCGGGGATCTTTGCGGTCAAGGGCATGTAAGCGCGTTGCCGCGAACGTTCTCGTTGCGCCTGCAGCGGGTCCCGGCAACCTTTCCTACACGGACTCGGCGGCCGCCGAGTCCGCCTTTTCCTCCAGCCACCTCAGCGCCTTGCTGCGCGCCTGATCCAGGTCGTGCACGTAGGCCAGCTGGTGGTTGTGCAGGTGGATGCCGGCGCGGCGCAGCTGCAGGCGCACTCGCGAGGTGGTGCCGCTGAAGATCAGGCCGACGCGGTGGTGGTGGAAGTCGCGCAGCACGGTGTCCAGCGCCGCCAGCGCGGTCATGTCCAGCAGCGGCACTGCGCTGAGGTCGACGATCACCACCTTCAGCCCCGGGGTGAAGCGGCACAGGGTGTTCAGCGCCTTTTCCGCCGCGCCGAAGAACAGCGGGCCGCGGATTGCGTAGGCCAGCACATGCTCGGGCAGATCCTGCAGGGCCTGGTGGAAGTGCCGCGGCAGCGGCGCGGTGTCGGTCAGCGCGCTCATCTGGCGGATGAACAGGCCGGCGGCCAGCAGCAGGCCGGCGCCCACCGCCAGCACCATGTCGAACACCACGGTCAGCACCAGGCAGGTCAGCAGCACCACCACGTCGCTGCGCGGGGCGATGCGCAGGGTGTGCATCACGTGCGGCGCCTCGGCCATGTTCCACGCCACCATCAGCAGCAGCGCGGCCAGCGCGGCCATCGGCAGGTAGCTGAACAGCGGCGCCAGCAGCAGCATGGCGGCCAGCACCACGCCGGCATGGATGATCGCCGCCAGCGGCGAGAAGGCGCCGGCGCGCACGCTGGCGGCGGTGCGGGCGATCGCCGCGGTGGCGGTGATGCCGCCGAACAGCGGGGCGATCAGGTTGCCCAGGCCCTGGCCGATCAGCTCGCCGTTGGAGTCGTGCTTGCTGCCGCTCATGCCGTCGGCGACCACCGCACAGAGCAGGGATTCGATGGCGCCGAGCATGGCGATGGCCATCGCCGGGGCGAGCAGCTCGCGGATCAGCGCGAAGCTCAGTGGCGGGGCGCCGGGCAGCTGCCAGGGCAGGGCGAAGCCTGGCAGGTAGGGTGGGATGCCGGCGTGCACGACGCCATCCACCGTGTAGCTGAAACGCTCGCCGAGGGTGGCGACATCGAAGCCGCCGAACTCCAGCAGCAGGCCGAGCAGGGTGCCCACCGCCAGAGCGGCCAGGTGCCCGGGTACCCGCGGTACCAGTCGCGGCCAGACGATCAGCACGCCGAGGGTGGCGGCGGCGATCAGCGCATCGCCGAGATGGGCGCTGGGCAGGGCGCGCAGCAGGTTGAACATCTGCTCGGGGAAGTGCACGGCGCTGGCGGTCACCGTCAGGCCGAGGGCGTCCTTGAGCTGCAGGCCGCCGATGACGATGCCGATGCCGGCGGTGAAGCCCAGGGTCACCGGATAGGGCACGAACTGGATCAGCCGGCCGGCCTTGAGCACGCCGAGGGCGATCAGGATCAGCCCGGCGAGCATGCTGCACAGCAGCAGGCCGGCGAGGCCGTACTGCTGGACGATGGGCAGCAGGATCACCACGAAGGCCGCGGTGGGGCCTGAGACGTTGAAGCGCGAGCCGCCGCTGAGGGCGATCAGTGGCGCGGCCACCAGCACGGTGTACAGGCCGTGCTGCGGCGGGGCGCCGACGGCGATGGCCAGGGCCATGGCCAGCGGGATGGCGATGATGCCGACGGTGAGTCCGGCGAGAATGTCGCCGCGCAGCGCCTGGCGGCCGTAGCCGGCGCGCAGGGTCTGGCGCCAGGCAGTGAACAGCGGAACGCGCGCGAGTCGGGACATTCTTGTACTCCGTTATATTTCCCTACTTGATGAAGGGTAAGCCGTTTGTCGACAAACGGCTATGGGACGGAGGTGGAAGCCCGGCTCGCGGCGGCTCAGCCGAGCCAGCCGCTCAGCTTCGCCGCATTCCAGGCGGCGTACAGCGCCAGGGCCACGAAGCACAGCGCGGAGATGCGGTGGATCAGGGTCATCGGCAGCTTGTCGGCCGAGAAATGCGCGGCCAGCACCACCGGCACGTTGGCGATCATCATGCCCAGCGTGGTGCCGGCGATCACCAGCCAGAAGTACTCGTACTGCGCGGCCAGCATCACCGTGGCGATCTGCGTCTTGTCGCCCATCTCGGCGATGAAGAAGGCGATCAGGGTGGTGAGGAACGGGCCGTAGCGCTTGAGGTGCGATTCCTCGTCGTCGTCCAGCTTGTCCGGGATCAGCATCCAGGCGGCGACGGCGAGGAAGGAGGCGGCGAGGATCCAGCTCAGGGTGGCTTCGCTGAAGAACGAGGCGACCCACTTGCCCACCGCGCCGGCGGCGAAGTGGTTGGCCACGGTGGCGACCAGGATGCCCCAGATGATCGGCCAGGGGCGGCGGAAGCGGGCAGCGAGCAGCAGGGCGAGCAGCTGCGTCTTGTCGCCGATTTCGGCGAGGGCGACGAGGCCGGTGGGGACGAACAGGGATTGCAGGGCTTCCATCAGAGATTCCAGAGGGGCGGGTCGACAATTACATGACACGCACAGCCTGCCCGCCCCGGGTCGGCTTGTGAGTGTCATGAGTCTTGTCAAACCAAGGTGGCTGCGCGGCAGCTACCGGTTGTACGCGCCATGGTCTGCTGACCAAGTATGTTGACGCGCACGCCACCGAATCGCTCGGCGGCAGACTACTCCCTCAGGACGGCGGGCATTGTGCCCAAGCGCAGCAGGGGAGGCAACCCTGCGCTGGAGCGGATCTATCTGCGATGACCGCCGTATCGGAGTCAATCGCGGATAGATCCGCTCCTACAGGCGATGTGTCTGCGCGTCAGGGACGCCGCGCCGAATACACCCGGAAACCATCACGCTCGGCCAGCACCCGGCAGGGGCCGAGGTGCTGCTCGATCAGCGGCGCGTACTTGAGGAAGCTGTTGGCCACCAGGCGCAGCTCGCCGCCGGGGCGCAGGTGGCGGGCGGCCTCGCGCAGCAGCTGCTCGGTGGCCTGGTAGTCGGTGTGCACGCCCTGGTGGAACGGCGGATTGCTGACGATGGC